>Ga0302253_1000319_pt1 | contig 42808 bp, 41 predicted proteins | sample AAG_RA_Trp_MG_FD_193537 | JGI IMG/M metagenome (GOLD analysis project Ga0302253, IMG submission 193537) | Enriched activated sludge microbial communities from anaerobic digester in WTTP, New Holstein, Wisconsin, United States - AAG_RA_Trp | ecosystem: Engineered > Bioreactor > Anaerobic >...
GCAGAACGCAAGCCCTGCCTCTCTTCCTGAAGACTTTTATGAAATGGGGGTAAACAAAAATAAATATAAATTTTCTTTATATAAAAATGTTCACTAATTTTGTCCTAATAATAGGGGTTTGGTACACCGAAGCATTCAGTACAGCAACATCTATTTCATTGGCATATCCTAAATGGTATGTTATTGTTCCTGCCGCAATATGGGCATCATCGGTTGGTTATTCGCGTATGGACCTTGGAGTACATTATCCAAGCGATGTTTTGGCTGGTGCAATCATAGGTTGCGGTTCGTCTTTTTTGGGATACTGGCTAACTAAAAAAATTCAACATAAGAAACATCATGTGGCAGCAACTTATACAAATTGACCATCAACTTTTTTTGTGGCTCAATTCCATGCACAGTTCCTTTTGGAACGAAATTATGTTTTGGGCAAGCAATAAATATATTTGGATACCTCTCTATATTTATATTGTTTGCCTTATTTTCAAAAGATACAAAAAAAAGGCATGGGGAATACTTTTATTCATCATTATTACCGTTGTATTAACCGATCAAATATCTGCCAGTATTATTAAAGATAATGTTCAACGTTTGCGACCTTCGCATAATCCGCAATTTGAACAAGTCATTCATCTAAACAAAGGAATAAAAGGAGGTAAATTCGGGTTTGTTTCATCTCATGCTGCCAATGTTAGCGGATTTGTCACCTTTCTGTTTTTTATTCCTGTTTTTCTAAAACGAAAATACTGGTATGTACTTTTATTTTGGGCGTTACTAATATGTTATAGCCGTATATACAACGGATTACATTATCCTGCCGATGTATTGGGTGGAATAATTTTAGGTTTTTTTATTGGATGTTGTACAAGTTATGCAACAAAAATTGTAATTTTGAAAAATAATTTATCGAAAAAGAACACTTAAAAAATTTTATTTATGGAAATAGTACATGTATCTGCATTAGAAATTTTGGATTCTCGCGGAAATCCAACAGTTGAAGCATCTGTTATATTGGATGATGGTTCCATGGGTAATGCCATGGTTCCCAGTGGCGCTTCTACGGGCGAACGGGAAGCCACCGAACTTCGCGACGGCGATAAAAAACGTTATGGCGGTAAAGGTGTTTTAAAGGCAGTTAATAATGTAAATACCACCATTGCTGACGAACTGCTCGAAGGGTATTTTCAAAATCAACGCGAACTGGACAATTTTTTAATTGAATTGGACGGAACTCCTAACAAATCTAATTTGGGAGCCAATGCTATACTTGCCGTTTCTATGGCATTTGCACGTGCAGCCGCCAACAGCAGGCAACTGACCCTGTATGAATATTTGGGAGGTATAAATGCACATATATTGCCCGTTCCCTGCATGAACATTATCAACGGTGGAAAACATTCCGACAACAATGTCGATTTTCAGGAATTTATGATTGCACCTCATCATGCCGATTCATTTACCGAATCTATACGTATGGGAATTGAAGTATTTCATGTATTAAAAGAAGTGCTCAATAAAAAAGGCTATTCCACAGGCGTTGGTGATGAAGGTGGTTTTGCACCCAATTTAAAATCAAACGAGGAAGCCATGGAAGTTATTCTGGAGGCAATTACCAAAGCCGGATTTAAGCCCGGTACCGATATCAGTATTTGCCTTGACCCTGCTGCCAGCGAAATGTGGGAAAAAAACAACTACGTAATGTTTAAAAGTACAAAAAAAATAATGACCAGCGATGAAATGATTGCCTTGTGGAATAAATGGGTTAAAGATTATCCTATTATCAGTATTGAAGACGGTTTGGCTGAAAACGACTGGGATGGATGGAAAAAATTGACAACCTTGCTCGGGAATAAAATAGAACTGGTAGGCGATGACCTTTTTTGCACCAATTCTAAAATTCTGGCCAAAGGAATAGAAAATAACGTGGCTAATTCTATTTTAATTAAATTGAATCAAATAGGAACCGTAACCGAAATACTGGATACTATTGAATTATCTTTTAGAAACAATTACAATATTTTTGTATCTCATCGAAGTGGCGAAACTGCCGATACATTTATTGCCGATTTGGCGTTAGCCACTGGTGCAGGTAAATTAAAAACCGGCAGCGGTTGCCGTAGCGAACGTATTGAAAAATTTAATCAATTGATGCGTCTCGAAAACCTTTTGGGAAATACCGCTAAATTTGCAGGAATAAAAGCGTTTAAAAATCAATAACCATTTTCTAGTTTCTTATATGACCAACTTCCATTCATATTGAAACCCATGAAAAAGTGGTATTCATTAATCTTGCTTATAGTTTTGTTTTCGTGTAAGAAAAAGGAAGAAGATTATTTGATTTCAGGAACAGTGTTTAATCCCGAATTAAATCAGTCCGTATCTCAAATGCAAATAAGTTTATGGGGAACTACTGTTAGCAACGGTTCTATTCAAAATCAATTTTCACAATTAGCGTCTGTACAAACCGCTAGTGATGGCTCTTTCAGTTTTAAATTCAAAAAATCTGTCTATTCCGCTTTAAAATTAGTATTGTATCGAAGTGATTATTTTCAGCAAGAAACAGCCATTAATCCCGATAACCTGTCACCAGGAAAGGAATATAAAATGACTATCCAGTCACACGCACTGGGCTGGATAAAAACTACTATTCAAAATACCGGTACGCAACACGATGCCGATAATGTTTATTATAAATTATCATTGCCTTACACTTCCTGTACTACTTGTTGCAATACCAGTGCACAAAACTTTTCAGGAGCAAGTGTCAATACATCATGGACATGTAATGTTTATGGTGGCAGTAAAATTACAATTCAATGGATTTATACTTACAACACCATTAATCAGTCTCATTTTGACACACTACTTGTTCCTGTAAACGATACACTCGCCTACCCTATTTTCTATTAATGCTCAACCACTAAACCTATGAACTATTACTCGTTGTCAAATTATAAAAACAACTGATACCAAGTTGCGTTCTAATATACAATATTAAGATTTGGAAAATTTGTATTTTTTAAAACCGCAAAGAACGCAAAGAAATAGATATCAATACTTTGCGACCCTTGCGCCTTCTTAGCGAACATTGCGGTTATATTATTATTTGAATTTTTATACCGATATGCATTCAAAAAATTTAATCGGTATAATATCAAGTAAGCATTCAAATTCGGTTTTTAACCTCTTTGAATGCAACTTGGTATGAGTAGTAGATTATGCGAGAAAGGTATGGATTAACTCTGTTAAAATAAACCTTGTTCATGTTTTTTTCTCAAAACAGCAAGCATATCTTTTACCATGGCATCCATATCATAATCGGGTTTCCATCCCCATTCTTTACGTGCAGCACTGTCGTCAATACTCATAGGCCATGAATCGGCAATGGCCTGTCTAAAATCGGGTTCATACGAAATAGTAAATTCAGGAATATATTTCTTAATATTTTCTGCCAGCATTTTAGGGTTAAAACTGAAAGCAGCCAGATTGAAATCGCTATGATGTTTTAATTTAGAAAAATCTGCCTGAAATAAATCAATAGTAGCCTTTAAACAATCGGGCATATACATCATTGGTAACATGGTATCTTCCTTTAAGAAGCATTTGTATTTTCCATATTTAATAGCATCATAAAAAATAGCCACTGCATAATCGGTAGTACCGCCACCCGGCAATGTTTCGTTGCTAATGATGCCGGGATATCTCAGTCCGCGTACATCGAGCCCATATTTGCTAACATAATAGTCGGCCAGTAATTCTCCAGCAACCTTTGTAATTCCATACATGGATGTAGGATGCAAAACCGTTTCCTGAGGCGTATTTTCACGGGGTGTGGTTGGTCCAAATGCCGCAATGGAACTTGGATTTAACACCTGTTTTAGTCCTAATTCGCGTGCTATTTCGAGTATATTGATTAACCCGTTCATGTTTACATTCCAAGCATGCATCGGATTCTGTTCACCTACTGCCGAAAGAATTGCTGCCATGTTAATAATAGCATCGATATTATATTTTTTTACTACTTTTACAATCTGGTCTTTGTCCAAAGCATCCACTATTTCAAATGGACCTGAGTTTAAAAGTTTTTCAGATGGTTTTGTTTTTCTTCCACCAGCAACTACATTGTCGTTACCATAAATTTTTCTTAATGCAAGGGTCAACTCCGAACCAATTTGCCCTGCGGAACCAATAACTAAAATTCTCTTTATCATAATAAATTATTTTTGGCAAAAATATGTATAATTATAATTCTTCCAAATGTTTTTTTTCAGGTGAAAAAAATAAAAGTACTCCTAATAACTGATTTTTGAAAATTCTATGAATTAATACCGACTTGCTAACCAGTTCATTAAAAACAATTCGCTTCGCTTTTGTTTTAAAACGGTTAGTCTGTCGGTATCCCGTCTCGTCATTATTGACGAGATTAGAGTTTGACGGGACAAAATTCATTTCATTCTTTTGTTAGCGGTTTGGTATAATCTGTTTTTCCCTGCTTATTGCCTCTTCTATGCGGTGAAATCCTTCATAATAAACTAATTTCGTTAATTCATATTTTGTCGTAAATGAGCCGGGATGAATAGTTACACATTTTTTAATGTATTGCAACCCGTATGGACTATCAAAAGACACTGAATAATACAGATTCATATTATTATATATGCACCCCAAAACGTTTTGGTTTGATATATCTATTTAATAAAGGTGTTACAGCGTTCATAATTAAAATAGCAAAGGATACGCCTTCGGGATATGCACCCCAAATACGAATAAGTACAGTTAATAATCCACAACCAACACCATAAATCAATTGTGCTCTGTGATTAACAGGTGAAGTAACCAAATCGGTTGCCATAAAAATAGCCCCTAACAATAATCCACCTGCCAACAAGTGAAAAACAGGGTCAGCAAACTGTTCAGGATTTATAAGCCATAAAATACCTGTAAATATAAAGACGGTAAGAATATAACTGACAGGAATATGCCAAGTTATAATGTTTTTTAAAAGCAAATAAATGCCCCCAAGAATAAGAACAATTGCCGATACTTCGCCCAGAGAGCCACCCATATTTCCTATAAACATATCCATATAGGAAGGCACGTTATACATGAGTTGTTGAATATTATCACCATTTTTTAATCCTTCTTTTATAATTCCCAAGGATGTTGGTCCTGTAATCACATCGGCATATTTAATAGATAAAGGCACTGCCATGGGCCATGTAGTCATTTCAACGGGAAAGGAAATTAAAAGAAATACACGTCCTACAAGTGCAGGATTAAAAATATTTTTACCCAATCCACCGAAGGTCATCTTAGCCACACCTATAGCAACCAGACTTCCTATAACCATTTCCCACCATGGGAGTGAACTGGGCACGTTGAATGCAAGCAGCATGCCCGTTATAACTGCCGAGCCGTCTTTAATGGTTAATTCTTTTGATTTAAAAACAAATCGTTGTAAAAGAAATTCAAATAAAACGCAGGATACAATCGATACGAGTGTTATCATTAATGCTTGCCATCCAAAATAATAAATGGAAACCAGAAATGCAGGAATGAGGGCATATACAACATTCCACATCATCTTAGAAACATCTTGCCTTTCGTGAATATGAGGCGAACCGGAAATAATATACGTACCCATTGTCAATTCCCCTTCTGTTTGTTTTTTTGATTTATCACATATTTACCCAAGCGAATCATGTCAAGCAAGGGTCTTCCTGCCGGACATGTGTATTGACAAGAACCGCATTCAATACAATTACGAATAAGTTCCCTTTCTGCCATTTCCCAGTTCTCATTTTCTACTGTTTTTTCAAGCAGCACAGGTTCAAGTCCCATACAACAAACAGCAATACATTTACCACATCGAATACAATTATATACGGGTACACGATGGCTTTCAGCATCACTTAATACAAGTATTCCTGATGTGCCTTTGGTAATAGGTACATCAGCAGAAACCAATGCCTTGCCCATCATAGGTCCACCATTAATTATTTTTGCTGCGACATCGGATAATCCGCCACATTCGTTTATAAGTGTTTGAATAGTAGTACCTATGCGAACAAGAAAATTACCTCCATTAGGAAATTGTTCGCCACTTATGGTAATGATGCGTTCAATTAAAGGCTTATTAAGTTGAACTGCTTCGTAAACAGCAAAAGCAGAGCCTACATTTTGAACAATGCAACCTACTTCTATGGGTAACTTACCCGATGGAACTTCACGATTTATCAATGCCTTTATCAATTGTTTTTCGGCTCCCTGTGGGTATTTTATTTTTAATGGCTGAATAACTATCCCTTTATAATTGGCAGAAAGTTTTTCCAAATGTTCGATAGCATCGGGCTTGTTGGCTTCAATCCCTATAATGGCTTTTTGAACATCCAATGCTTTCATTAATATTTGAGTACCTATTAATATTTCGTCTCCTTTTTCAAGCATCAATCTATGGTCGGAAGTTAAAAATGGCTCACATTCCACGCCATTAATAATAAGGTATTCTGCTACCTTATTCGGGGGAAGAGTCAATTTGACATGGGTGGGAAAACCGGCACCACCCATACCCACTATGCCTTTATCTTTTATACGTTCAATGATTTCTTTTTTTGAAAGTGAAATGTCGGTTATTACTGAATGAGGTTGAATAATATTTTCATCCCATTCGTCTGGTTCAGATTTAATAATGATGGCTTTTTTATTATAACCGCTACTATCTACCCATTCATCCATTTTTTCAACAACACCCGTTACGGAAGCGTGAAGATTGGATGAAATAAAATCTTCGCCTTTGGCTATTAATTGTCCTGTTTTAACATGGTCGCCTCTTTTTACTATTGGTACGGATGGTGTTCCAAAACTTTGAGATAAGGGTAATATTACACGTTCCGGAATAGATGCGGTTTTTATAGGTTTATCTGCTGTATATTTTTTTTCTTCCAATTCAATTCCACCAATGGAAAATGTTTTTAACCGTTTCATTTCAATTCTTCGTTTTTTTCTGAATAGATGACTTCTGTTTTATTCACCGGAAAATTTATTTCCAAAATGGATTCGGAAGGACATTCGGTAACACACTTGCGACACAATTCACATTTTTCAAAATCAATATATGCCAAATAGTCTTTTAAGGTTATAGCATTGTATGTGCATACCTTAACACACTTGTTGCAACCTATACATGCTACCTGACAATTTTTTTGTGCCACGACTCCCTTTTCCTTATTATTACAGGCAACAAAAATGCGTTTATTGTCTCTACCTTTGTTTCTTAATTCAATAATGCCACGTGGACATGCCTTTACGCAAGTTCCGCAAGCAGTACATTTATCTTCAATTACCACGGGTAAGCCTGTTTTAGAATTCATATACATGGCATCGAACGTACAAACCCTGACACAATCGCCACCACCAATGCAACCATAAGCACATCCGTTTTCGCCATGAAACAAATTGTTTATAAAGGTACAACTGGACGTACCTTCATATTTTATTTTTAATGAAGCATGCGCATAAGTTCCATTGCAACGAACGACGGCTATTTGTGGTGCTTTTTCATTTGCTATAATGCCAAGTATGGAAGCAATTTTTTTAGCAACTTCATTGCCACCCACAGGGCAATACAGATTTTCCATATTTCCGGCTTTTACTATGGATTCAGCAAAATTTCTACATCCAGCAAAACCGCAGCCACCACAATTGGCACCAGGCAATATGCCTTGAACTTCGTCTATCTTTGGGTTTTCAATTATCTTAAATTTCTTTTCAACAAAAAAAATAATGATTGCAAAAAACAAAGCAATACTGCCTAATGCGATTACTGCATATAATACAATTTCGTTCACGAAGTCTTTTTAATACAACGGCAAAGTTATACAATTTTAATTATTGTTCATCAGAAATTTTTAACCGTATCATTGCTCAAATGCAAACTGAATTATATTGGCACCCATTTTCAACGCAGCAATATGCTTTTCTACAGGGTCATTATAAACTTCCGTATCTTCCCAACCGTTTCCCAAATCTGTTTCATAAGAATAAAAACAAACCAAACGTCCTTGATAAAAAATACCGAATCCCTGAGGTGCCTTATCGTCGTGCTTATGAATTTTGGGCAATCCATTAGGAAAAGAAAATTTTTGATGATAAATGGAATGTGAAAAAGGTAGTTCCACAAAATCAGTTTCTGGGAAAACTTTTTTCATTTCGCGTCGAATAAATTCATTTAAGCCATAATTATCGTCCACATGCAAAAAACCACCCCCCGTGAGATAATTTCTCAGGTTTTGTACTTCCTGCGGAGAGAAGACCACATTGCCATGACCGGTCATGTGAATAAAGGAATAATTGAAAATATCGGGGCTGCCCACTTCTACTACAGCCGGTTCAAGATTAATATTTGTTCCTAATTCCTGATTGCAGTATTTTATAAGGTTGGGCAATGAAGTAGGATTGGCATACCAGTCGCCACCTCCATTGTATTTTAACAGAGCAATTTTTACCGACGTTTGTCCACACAACGACAACGTAAAAAACAATAACAATATCAGGCTACTACTTTTCATAACGATAAATAATTATGGTTTGATTTTTATTGTGCTTGTTCAAAAAGTGCATGACTTTGTCCACCATTCCGGGATATATTACTGTATCCTTTACCAAATGAGGATATATTAATTTTATTGAATCAAGACGCTGAGGCAAATTTTCTTTTTCAAAAAACAATACATATTCAGGAAGTGCTAATGGGTGTTTTTCATTCAGAATAATATATCTATTTACAGAATTTTTTCCTGAAACATAAAAGTAATGACACCATCGCTGCAAATAAAAGCGTGGGATTATAGGTGCTGCATCATGGTTTTTATCGTCAATAAAAAGATTATGAAAGGGTTTATCTTTTAGGTATATCATGGCTTCTACATACGAGCGTTTGGAATACATTACCGTTAACGGTATGAGTAAAATAAAGTTTATAACGATAGAAAAAATAACAAACCCACGAAACATCCTTGCTTTGGAGTAACAAAATTTAGATTTCTCTTTAAATTCAAGCCAGCCCATAGTACCCTGAATAATTAATAGGGGTAAAATGGGTAAAATAAAACGTTCCTGTCGATTGGGGAAATAAGTATGAAATAACAGAAACAATAATGCGGGTAAAAATAGAATTAAATATTTTCTATATGTCTTTATCCATCCCCATAAAAGCATAAAACTTGCAGGTGGCACCAGCAGTCCCATTATCAACAATAAATAATTGTACCAGTTTCCACGAAAATAATTATAACGGTTTTCTAAATTGTATCGAACATATTCCGAAAATTCAGCAAAGGGACGATGCCAGATAATTATATCGGTAACACCTTGTAACAGCACAAACGAAGCCACAGCACCCAAAGAATAAAAAACAAATGCTTTCCATTTTTTATTTAATAGTAATGCCATGGCTATACCACCTATTATCAACGCTGTTTGAAAACGAACCGATATTGCCAAACCTCCTATAAAACCTGCCCATATCAATCTTGCTATACTTGTTTTTTCTTCCTTAACGATAAGCCAAATACTCCAAAGAATAAAAGGTATGCATGCAAATTCTACCAACTGATGAACGCTCAACATAGGGAAAAGCCACAATAAAGAAAGAATCCATGCAACAGATTGTGCATAACGTTGATTACTGAGTTTTTTTGTAATTAAAAAACCCCAGTAAACAATTCCCATAGACCACAATGCATGAATAATCCGTACGATTAGTATTTTGATTTGTGCGTTTATAATACCCACACTTTGCAACAAAAAAAACAAAATATAATGCAACCCCACATAAAACAAACTGTGACCCGATGGCGATATTGCCCCGTATTGAGGAAGCCACATATCTTCATCATAATGGTCAACCCATTGTTGCGACTGTTCTATCACAAGATAATGGTCGTCCATCATCAGATAACCACGTGAAAAGATGGCTGCTATTAAACGTACCAGCAAGGCAACCCATAATATAGTTTTAAAAGGGTGTTGAGAATAATAGGTTGAAATTTGCTTGAAAAAATCCTTCATATTATTCAAATCTTATCATCACAGGTTTTACATTCAAAGATGAATTAATAATTTTTATCCAATACAAGCCTTTGTTTTGCTCAGCAGGAATAGAAATTTCATGCTTCAATGGGTCTAAAGAAACAGATTTTACAACTTGTCCAAGTATAGATATTACTTCAATTTCTGCATTATTATCCAAAGGAGCAACGGTATAATTTACAAAAATCATTTTTTTGGCTGGATTGGGATAAACACATAAACTTCCTTTAAAATCTTTGTTTTCTTGAACTGCCGATGGAGTTGGAATAACCTGAATAAGCATATCATCAAAATAAAATCCGTCGTTGGACATATTATAGGAAAAACCACTCACAAGTTTAATTCTCACCTTAATCGTTTGTCCTAAATAATCGTTTAAACTCATTCTTTCCTGAACCCATATACTTCTCATACCATCGTATATAGGTTGATTGAGTGTTGAAGTTATAAACGATGGATTAGTATATTTTCCACATAAGGGATGCCATGTTGAGCCGTTGTCGGTAGAAACTTGAACTTCAACATAATCAACTAATGGCTCTATATCCCATTTTGTCCAGAATGATAATTCTGCATATACTGCATTGGCTAACGATACAGTTTGATTCTTTGTTATAGTGCGGGTTGAATTTTCGGGATAATCACCATTGGGCGAATCGGTAATACTTTTGGGTGCAGAATGATAAGAGGAGGTAGTAGTTCCCCACGTAGTTGAAGTCCATTGCGAAATGGTACTTCCATTATCTGAAAACAATGTCTGTGGAATACCATGTACAACCGAAAACGTATCGCTGTAATAAATGCCCTGTAAAGTTTCTACCTTGTAAACATATTGAAGTACAGTTCCGGGTTGTGTACCAGTATTCACCTGAACTTGAAAAGAATCGGATACTTGTTGTAAAAATGACAGGACTGAATAAGTTTTGGGTGGTGTAACACATTGCAGTTCGAAAGAAACAGGAATCAGTGAAACGGTAAAATCGGCAGGTGTTCCTAACCCAACATTATACAAATAGAATTTTAAATAATTACCTGACTGAATAAATCGTGAACTGCTATCACTCAAATCTGCATATTTCAATGCAAAACGTGCAATATACAAATTCATTTCCATAAAAGTTTTGGCAATAGTTTCTATACGGTTGGAAGCAGGATAAAATCCATCGTTTACATTTCCCGACTCGGGTGAAAAAGCAAAAATTTTTGGTTTAGTGGTCAGGTCTCCATAAGACCAGTCAAACGAGCCACCGTTGGCATTGTATCCAAGTCCTTGCATACACGTTCCAAAAAAAAATCCGTTCATGCGTGTCATTAAGGTAGCATACGCACGAAAGGTGTTATCGTCTGGTGTAATAGAATCGGCAAAACCCCAAGGGTAGAGTAAAACATTACTGTAACAGTGGTAATCAATAATCAATTTGAATTGCTTGGTTTCGATAAACGATTTTATGGCTTGCGTTTCGGCTTCGGAAAAACCAGCAATACCTCGGTACGTTTCATCTTCTATATTGGGTGATGAACCCGAATTATCATAACCCCATTTATATCCATAATTGCGATTCAAATCAATGCCATAGTTGGAAGCACCTGTTTGGCGACAATTTTTACGATGCATGCCACCTCCATTAGGATTGGTAGATTTATTCAATTCATACCCATCGGGATTGACACAAGGAATAAAGTAAAGTTCAAGATTATCCATCAAATACCTTATATTGGCATTAGTTTGATAATTTTCGAGCAAGTAATACATATAGAAAAATAGTTGCTGCATCCCCATTGGTTCACGGGCATGCGTAAGACCTGAATATAAAATTTTGGGTTCATTTTCATCGCTCTGAACGTTGTTTGATATTTTTACATACCACAAATTTCGTCCTTCAATGGTTGTTGGGCTTAGTGCTTGTTTAACCGATACTAAATTTGGAAAACGCTGATGCATGCTATCCAATTGTGCCATTATTTCCTGATAGGAATAATATCCGCCTACCGAACCGTGTGAAAAATAATGAGGTGTTGGATATTTATCTAAAAAACAGGCATCTTTTATGTCTTTTTTTTTAACAGGTAGAGAATCTTGCGATTTCTTATTTCGTTCTTCATAAAATTTAGAAACATCGTCTATAAGAATTTCTACCTGAAAACCATTTAAACGCAATTTTTCTATATCGCTGGACGAGTATTCTCCAATAATAAATTTATTTTTCTGGATATAACTTCCATCTATGGGAATACCTAACGACGCAATTTTTTGAATATCGCTTAACGTAGTTATATAAACCTTAACTTTTGAATAAGTAGTTGTTTGTGCATGAATAGTTGTGCATATAAACAAAATGGTTACCACAACCACAAAACTTTTCACTGCCTTCATAAAAAATTTTTATAAAGGTAAGGAATTATTAACGAATAGATGTAAAAAAGTCAGTAATTTTTTAATAGAAATAAATATGGAATACTATTTCTTATGTCTAAAAATGTAACGGGTAATAAAAATACCAACGCCATCTTCTTTACCGGCATCGCTTTCAACACCACTAGCAACAAAAGTTAATTCCCAGCCTTCGGCTACCATGGCATTAATTTTAGAAGCAATCACGGCATCGTTGGAGGCAATATTCTGAAAATTAATTCCAACCATACTGTAAAAATTCAACAATTTTGTCTCATCAAAATTATCAATTTTTATTTCACTGCGGTCAATATCACCCTGTTTACTGTCTTTTCCTCCAGTGCGGGAAGTAGTAAAAGTTTTGTAGTCAACATTTTGCTTTACACAAAGCATACGGGAACGTCCAACACCACCCGGAACAATAGATTCAATAGTTGATACCACAGCATATTCATACTGTTGTGCAAACGCAATAATGCCTGCAAAAATAAAAACAGCACTTACCAATAACTTTTTCATAAAATAAAAATTTTAATTAAACATGCGGCAAAAATACATAATATTTAATTCTAAGAAAAATTATAATTCAGCAATAATAGTTCTATTACCTTTTACTTTTTGATTCAGGTGAACTTTAACATCGGCGTTCAGTGGAATAAAAATATCTACACGTGAGCCAAACTTAATAAATCCGAGTTGCTGTCCCTGTTCACATTCCATTTCTGTTAATTTGTATGTAACAATACGGCGAGCAAGTTTGCCGGCAATTTGTCTGATTAGTATTTCTTCATCGTGTATTGTTTTTACAACGGTAGTAAAACGTTCATTTTCTTCGGATGCTTTTGGTTTCCATGCAACGACATATGTTCCCGGATGATATTGAGAATAGGAAACCATGCCACTAACGGGAATCCAATTGATATGTACATTCAGTGGGGACATAAAAATGGAAATTTGAATGCGCTCATCGTTAAAATATTCTTTCTCAAATGTTTTTTCAATAACGACCACTTTGCCATCAGCAGGAGCCAATATTTGTCCATGTTCTCCAAAAGTCATTCGCTGAGGTACACGAAAAAAGAAAATAATAATTCCCCATAGTAATAATGATATTATAGCCAGAACAAGATTAAACCAAAACCATTCGGGAAAAATATTTCGGAAAGTTAAATTGACCAAAAGCAAGAGTATTCCTGAAATGGCAATAAATTTAAGTCCTTCACGATGTATTTTAAATAAAAGAATATGTTTAGCGTTATTTTCCATTTCAAGGTGCAAAAATAAAAAATTAAAAACACATTTGCAAATAAATAAATGCTATGGGTGCCGAAAGAAATACGCTGTCAAACCGATCTAAAATACCACCGTGCCCGGGAATAATTTTACCACTGTCTTTAATATCAATACTTCGTTTAAACAATGATTCTACCAAATCGCCCATAGTGGCTGAAAAAATAACGATAATGGTCAGTATCATCCAATTATACCACGACAAAATATGAAACACATAAGGGAAAAAGTATGAAATAGCAACGGTAACGATGGTTCCGCCTATAAGACCTTCCCATGATTTTTTGGGTGAAATGCGTTCAAACAAACGATGCTTTCCAAAAGATACACCAAACAGGTAAGCCATGGTATCGTATATCCAAATAATGCAAAAATAACCTAAAATTATAAAGGGGGAATATACAATAGTTCGTTCAGGATTAAAGAATAGCACATCGCTTATAAAGCCTTCATAATTTTGAATATCCAGATTGTTTGAATTTAAAAGGTCTTGTCGTTCAACAAAAACAAAATAGTTGAGCAAGGCGATAGGCACAGCAATATAAATAAGGGCAAGCAAACTGAAGGCTATATTGTGCATGGGTTTTTTCTGATATCGAAAAAGTTCAATAACAAAGAGCATGAAAATTAAAGGAATTACGAAAATATAAAACCAACGACTTTCTATCATGTTCAATGCAATAAAAAATTGAAGTGCAAATATTACTAAACCAATTAACACAACATATAAATAGGGAATGTATATATGTAATTTTTTGGCAAACGAAGAAAATTCATACATTGAAAGTACAATAATAATAGACATCAACAGAAAGAAAGTAATGCTTCCCATATAAAGCATACCTACCATAAGCAGGACAAAGACTATTCCGCTTAGCGTTCGTTGTATAAGATTATTAAAAGTCAATGTTCATTCCTTTCAACAATGTTTTTGCTGTATTAATCATTTCAATGGGCACAAATATTTCGTATTCTCCGAGTAAAAAGGAACTGTCTTTTTTGTTTATTACGGTAAAAGGGATATGGTCTTCTTCTAGTTCTGCTTTTATGGCTTCAAGTTTTACCTCATCACGGCATTCCATCAATAAAACCCAATTTTCATTTTTTTTCTTCATTTTTTTCAATAGGATTTATGTTGTTTTCAGTATTACCATTATTTACTATTTCCTTTTCTTCTGTATAAAATGGACGTTTGCCAAAAATAGTTTCTACATCTTCTGAAAATATTACTTCGCGTTCTAGAAGCAGATTTGCCAGTTTATCCAAACCTTCTCGATGTTCCATTAAGATTTTTTTGGCACGCTCAAACTGTGTTTCAATAATATTTTTTACTTCATTGTCAATGGTCTCGGCTGTTTTTTCGCTATATGGTTTAGAAAAGAAGTAATCTGTTTGTCCACTGCTATCATAAAAACTTGTATTGCCTAGTTTATCGCTCATACCAAAATAGGCAACCATGGCATATACTTGCTTTGACACACGTTCCAAATCGTTGAGGGCACCCGTCGAAATTTTTCCGAAAACCACTTCTTCGGAAGCGCGTCCTCCTAGTGTAGCACATATTTCATCGTATAATTGTTCTTTGGTTGAAATTTGACGCTCTTCGGGGAGATACCATGCTGCACCCAAACTTTTGCCACGTGGAATAATGGTTACTTTTACCAATGGACTTGCATATTCTGTAAACCAACTTACGGTAGCATGTCCTGCTTCATGAAAGGCAATAATTCTTTTTTCTTGTGGTGTAATAACTTTGCTTTTACGTTCCAATCCGCCAACAATACGGTCTATAGCATCCAAAAAATCTTGCAATTCAACAACTTTCTTCTCTTTGCGTGCTGCAATTAAGGCTGCTTCATTGCATACATTGGCAATATCTGCTCCACTAAAACCAGGTGTCTGTTTGGCAAGAAACAGTATGTTAAGTTTTTCATCATATTTAATAGGTTTCAAGTGAACTTTGAAAATATCTTCCCTTTCCTTTAATTCGGGCAATTCAATATGGATTTGTCTGTCAAACCTACCTGCACGTACCAAAGCACGGTCTAACATATCGGCTCTATTGGTAGCAGCAAGTATTATAACGCCAGAGTTGCTGTCAAAACCATCCATTTCGGTTAGCAATTGATTAAGGGTATTTTCACGTTCATCATTAGAGCCAAAATTCGGATTTCGTCCACGCGCTCTGCCTACAGCATCAATTTCATCAATAAATACAATACATGGTGCTTTTTCCTTTGCTTGTTTGAATAAGTCGCGCACACGCGAAGCCCCAACTCCAACAAACATTTCCACAAAATCAGAACCCGAAATGGAGAAGAAAGGGACGTTGGCTTCGCCCGCAACGGCTTTTGCCAGCAATGTTTTTCCCGTACCCGGGGGTCCAATAAGCAATGCACCTTTTGGAATTTTACCACCCAGTTCTGTATATTTTTTTGGATTTTTTAAAAACTGAACTATTTCCTGCAATTCTATTTTTGCTTCTTCCAACCCTGCTACATCGTTAAAATTTGTTTTCACCATCGATTCCTTATCAAATACTTTGGCTTTAGATTTCCCAATATTAAATATTTGATTTCCACCACCAGCACTTTTAGACATTCTTCTAAACAGAAAGACCCAAATTAATATTAATATAAGTGGGAAAATAATCCATGTTAACAAGTCACCAAAAACATCTTTTCTTGTTTCTGTTTTTAACACAACACGCTGTTCGGGTGGAGTACCTTCCTGTATTTTATCAAGATTATTCTGAAAAGCGTCCAACGAAAGAATATTCAATACAAATTGTGGTTTGTCAGCAGTATATCCCTTTTCGCGAAGACCTTTATATTTATCACTTTCAAGGGACTGCTTACGCAAATATATTTCGGCTGTTTCCTTATTTACTACAATAACTTTTTCTACATCGTTTGCCGAAATCATATCTTTTAATTTATAAAGATCAATTTCTTCGGGTTTTTTTCCAAAATCGTAAAACTCAAGAAAAATGAAACTTGCAAAAATCAATGCATAAATCCAATAAATACTAAAATGCAATTTTTTCTTTCTATTTTTATTTCCGTCCATGTAAATTAATTCTCGTTAATAATTCTTTTATGTAATGAAGCATCAGCCCACAGTCCTTCCAAATTGTAATATTCACGTGCCTGTGTTTGCATAACGTGTACTACTACTTGAATGTAATCTATAATAACCCAGAATGCATTTTTTCTTCCTTCAGTAGAAAAAGGTGCTTCCTTTAAGGACTGTTTGGTTTTTATTTGAATATTTTGAACAATACTTTCCAGTTGTGTACTTGAATCGGCACTACATATAATAAAATAATCACACACCCTTGTATCGAATTGAGTTAAATCTATGGTTACAATATCGTTGGCTTTTTTTTCATCCGCAGCCAACACTATTACATCTATAAGTTCACCTATCTGTTTTTTTTCTTTACTCGTTTTTTTTGCCATAGTTATTTTTAAGAGGTGCAAAGATAATATAAATTACTCACTTTTTTAAAAAAACTGATTTTTTACTATACAATATAAATAAATATTCTTATACCTTTACCACGCATAAAAAATCATTTTTAATAAAATTAATTATATGAATATCAAATATATATTATTATGGATACTTTAAAAAATACCATTGAATTAGAAAGTGCTGTCATAAAATTTGCCGGTGATTCGGGCGACGGCATGCAACTAACAGGCACCTTATTTGCCGATACGGCTGCTTATGACGGAAACGACTTAACAACGTTTCCCGACTACCCTGCCGAAATTCGTCCTCCTCAAAATACCATTGGCGGTGTATCGGGTTTTCAAACCCATATTGGCAGTAAAAAAATTCTTACTTTTGGCGATACACTGGATGTGTTGGTTTCTTTGAATCCTGCGTCTCTTAAAGGCAATATGCGATGGACGCAAAAGGATACTATTTTTTTAATAGATGAAAGTGTTTTTGACGAAACAGCACTTGCCAAATCGGGTTATACTTCCAATCCCTTAACTGACGGAAGCATGAAAGACAAAAAAGTTATTACTATTCCCGTTTCCAATTTAATTAAAGAAGATATTAAACATTTGGACATAGATTTAAAATCTGCTTTACGAAGTCGCAATATGTTTATGCTTGGGATTTCGCTTCGTCTGTTCAACAAAAAAACGGATTATGCAGTAAATGTATTGGAAAAAAAGTTTTCAAAAAACAAACAGATTTTTGCATTGAACAAACAAATATTATTGTTAGGTTATTCTTATTACGACAGTTTACCCGAAGATAAAAAATATTCGTTGTTTGTTGCTCCGGCCAAATTGGAAAAGGGCACCTATAAAAATGTGCACGGAAATATTGCTACTGCGTGGGGATTGCTTGCTGCAGCCGAAAGAGCCGACCTTCAATTATTTTTAGGTTCATATCCTATTACTCCGGCAAGTGAAATTTTAGCAGAGTTATCAAAACATAAGTCACTCGGAGCAAAAGTATTTCAGGCGGAAGATGAAATAGCAGGGATATGCTCTGCTATTGGAGCAAGTTTTGCTGGTGCTTTAGCCGCTACATCCACATCTGGACCAGGATTATCCTTAAAAAGTGAAGCACTTGGATTAGCCGTTATGGCAGAACTTCCCTTAGTTGTTGTTGATGTGCAACGGGGTGGACCTTCTACTGGATTACCTACCAAGTCGGAACAGGCAGATTTATTGCAAGCATTGTATGGAAGAAATGGGGAAGCACCTATGCTTGTTATAGCAGCCGATTCGCCAGTAGATTGTTTTTATTCTGCATACATGGCTGCTAAACTGAGTGTTGAACACATGACCCCGTGCATTCTTCTTACAGACGGTTCATTGGGAAACGGTTCTGAACTATTCAAAATTCCCGATATAAATACATTACCCGACATTAAACCTCATTATGCTGACCCCAATAAAAAATACTATCCTTATGAAAGAGATCCAGAAACATTGGCTCGTTATTGGGCAACGCCTGGCACTGAAGGGTTGCGACACCGTATCGGCGGTTTAGAAAAAACAAATATTTACGGTGCTGTTACCACAGACCCCGAAAATCATGAATTAATGGTAAAACTTCGTGCTGAAAAAGTCCAACGTATTGCCGATTATATACCGGAACAGGAAATTTTTGGAAATAAAGAAGGCGATTTGCTGGTTATAAGTTGGGGTGGTACCAAAGGTGTAATTCGCAATTCGGTTATGGAGATGCAAAAAGAAAATAAGAGTGTTAGCCATGCACATTTCAATTATATTATGCCGCTACCTAAAAATACAGCCGAACTGTTTTCTCATTTTAAAAAGATTGTCGTTTGTGAAATAAACAGCGGTCAGTTTGCCGCATACCTGCGTGCTATACTGCCACAGTTCAAGTATGAACAAAAAAATAAAGTACAATCGGTTACTTTTACTATTCAAGAACTTAAAGAAAAATATTATAAACTTTTGGAGGATTAATTTATGTCACCTATTATTAATAGTATTGAACGTTCCAATGTAGAACTATCAAAAGAAGATTTTGCCAGTGGATTGGAAGTTAAATGGTGTCCCGGTTGTGGCTCCTTTGGAATTCTTGCCGCTGTACAAAATGTATTCCCAAAAATAGGATACAAAAAAGAGAATTTTACACTTATTTCCGGTATTGGATGTTCATCGCGTTTCCCGTATTATGTTAATACGTATGGATTTCATGGAATTCATGGCAGAGCCAATGCCATTGCTACCGGTGTAAAAATTGCAAACCCGAACTTGAGTGTTTGGATTACCACCGGTGACGGCGATTCTATGGCTATAGGCGGAAACCATTTTATTCATATTATTCGCCGCAATATGGATGTAAATATTATTGTTTTCAATAATCGTATTTATGGATTAACAAAAGGACAATATTCGCCTACTTCTCCAATGGGAACCATTACAAAAACATCCCCACAGGGAACTATTGAACATCCGTTTAATGCTGGTGAACTGGTCATGGGCGCTCAGGGAACTTTTTTTGCACGTGTACCCGACAACAATGTTAAACTGATGACCGATGTATTATTCGAAGCAGCTAAGCATGATGGCACTTCCGTTGTTGAAGTGCTTCAAAATTGTGTTATTTATAATGACAAGGCGCATGAACAGATTACAGGACGCAATTACAAAGACGAAAATCAAGTCATTCTGAAAAATGGTGAACCGTTGATTTTTGGTGCTAAAAAAGATAAGGGCATCCGCTTGAACGGTACACGCCTTGAAGTGGTAACCATTGGTAAAGACGGTATTACTGAAAATGATTTGATTATTCACGACCAGTATCAACAAGACCCAGGCATTCATTTAATGCTTGCCAAAATGGCACCTCCTCATTTTCCTGTGGCTATGGGAGTTATACGCTCTGCCATGTATCCTACTTACGATGATATGGTTGAAATGCAAATCGCTGAGGCAAAAAAAACAAGCAAAATAAAATCGGTAAACGACTTACTTCATAGTGGCGATACGTTTGAAGTAAAATAAGAATACACATTTTTTTGTGTTAAAAAAATATTTTTTAAAGTCACGTTTTATAAGTAAATTGAATTATAACTTATAGCAAAAAAATTTATACTCCAAAATTAATTTTTTGGCAAAGGCAACATGGTTTGCAATTCTTCTACAAACTTTTTTAATGCTTCATCTACACGATTACGTGCCTCATTGGCTTCGTCGGCTATTTGTTTTAAAGCATCGTATGCTTGTTGCAATTGTTGCATGTCATCCGTTAATTTTTCATTTTGTTGTTTAATCGTATTCCATTCATTGGTCAATATTTCCAACTGATGTAAAAGAGCATTGTTTTTTTCTGTAAGTTCAGTGATATGTAAAATAAGTTCATTCGATTTTTTTTGCTCCTGCTGAAAATCAAGTTGCAATTGTTGATGTTCATTCTTTAAGGTATGGTATTGTATTTTTAAGTTTTCAAGTGATTGTTGTGTTGTTAACAATGCTGCATCCTTTTCAGACATTGTTTTTGATAATTGTCCTTGTTCGGTTGTTTTTTGTTGAAACTGCTCAAGCAATTGATTATAGTCAACTTCCTTCTTTTCCAGAGAAGTTTTCAATTGTTCATTTTCAGTATTTTTCAATTGAATCTGAGATAGAAGTTGATTTTTCTCTTTGGTATATTGTTCAAGTGTCATTTTTTGTTGTTCAAGGGCTGTCGTCAATTTAGATGATAGTTCTTCAACTTCTGTTTTTAATTTGCCTTGTTCAATATTTTTATGTGTCAGCGATTTGTTTAGTTTAGTAGATTTAAAAATATACAATACCACCAATACTAAAAATATAAGTGTTAATGCACCTACTCCAAGTACTGCATATAAATAAAACTTTAATTTTTGTGCTACTGATTGATAATCGGTTTCTACTTTAGCCATGCTTTTTTTGAGTGAATCATTTTGACTGCTGAGAGCATTTATTACTTGAGCATTGTCTAAAAATATTTCATCCAGCAATGCACCATAACGTTGACCAACGGTAGCCGAATCTATTGAAACGGTATCGAGCGTTTGTCTTAGTTGGTTGTATTTATCTTTGTTGACAGGCATGGAATGTGTCCAATTCACGAAAGAACAATACAAAAAACAAAAAAGGAATAATCTTTTTTTCATAGATAAAATTTTAGTGTAAAAGTAAAAAGAAAAATGGAACTAATCAACTTTTTTTTCTTTTTCTTCTTTGTTCAGTGTATTTTTTTGCTGAATATCGAGTACAACAATAATAGCGGTGTATGCCCAGAATAAGGCAGAAAGTTTATCGGTATCAAGGAAATTGTTCATTACGCCGTGTACGTAATAAGTAATCAAGCCAATAATAGCAGAAAGCACTATAATTTTAACATTTTTATCGGTAGAATTTCTATAAAGACGGACAGCATAAAAGATAGTAGTAAATACAAGTGCTAACATAATTAATATTCCCAAAATACCACTTTCGGCTAAAGGTCCAAGATATTCGCTATGAGCGTTTCCTACATCACCGAAATCGGTACTAATAATTGTTTTTTCGTAGGAACGCTGGTAGGGTGCATATTTAAACATATAGGTTCCTGGTCCCCACCCAAACAGGGGTTTATCTAGAAACATACGATAAGCACAACTCCATCGGTTCAAACGCTCCATGTTACTTGCATCGGTAGTGATATTGGTAACGGATGCTATTTGTTCAGAAAAATTACTGGAAGCGTCCTGTTTATTTCTTTCCAATTTCATGATAATTTGAGTCCATAATAATGCCACAATAATTATAGCAGAACCAAGAAAAATCATAATGGTTCGAAACTTAATTCGAAATAGTAATACTACAAAAGCAGCCAAGGCTACTGCCAGACTGACCCATGAAGCACGGGTGTATGAAAAAATTAAACCGGTTAATACTACTAGTAATACAATAAAAGAAATTACACGTTGGTAATACTTGCATTCTTTCATAAATAAAAACCCAATTAAAAAGGGTAAAATCATTGCCAGTGCAGCAGCATAAGCAGTATGGTCGTTGTAAAAAGGTGAAGGTGCACCATTGGCATACTGCTGGTCAAACAATCCGTGCTGATACTGCCTTACCATGGTATAGGCAATCACTATCAATAATGAAAAAACATACAGCCAAATATAGGTATTAATGTTCTTTTTGTCCTTAAACAAATGAGCCGCAAGAATATAAAAACCAACTACAAACCATAGTCGTGCAAAGAAAAACTTTATAGAAACATCGAGCATGGTACTGGTAAAAGATGTAATTAATATCCATGCCAGTTGAATAAAAATGAGGATACTCAGTGGATGTTTCAGAATATCCTTGTCAATATCCTTATTTGTGACCAGTTTTAACAGAAATAATAAAAGAATGCCTACCAATAATGGTTCAGTAGGTAAATACATATTTATGGGTAATCCGGGAACAAACTCACTCAATTGGAGTGAGACAGGGGTCATAAGTACAACAAAAAACAGTAATTTATCTAAAGAGAAAATAGCGACCAGTATAATTAAAAGAATAAATGGAACCAGTAAAAAAATAAACTGATGTTTTGCTATAAAATAAACACACAGTGCCAAAAATAACAAAACAGCCGAATAAATTTTAATAATATCTTTCTTACTCTGATTCAAGAGTGCTGGACTTCTTTTGTTTATTACTTTCTATAATAGCAATAACGATAAGTGATACAATTAATCCACCTGCCAGCGTTAATGCTACAATGACCCATCTCACAGGATATGATTTTTTATCGGCAGGAAAAGGTTGGGTTACCACCTGAGCATAAGTTATGCTCTTATTGTATTCACGAACGGCATTTTCATATAGCCATTTAAAATTGATATATTGTTTACGTGCTTCACAAAGAAGTGAATCCTGATTTTTATATATACCGCCAAATTGTGCCAGATTAGTATAAAGTTCTTTTGCTTTGTTATTACCTTGAAGAATACCTTGGGTAGCAGCTGAACTTTGACTGGCATAATTTAAAATACCATATTTTAACCGCATAGTGGTTAATAAATTTTCGATGCTGTCCATTTCTTTTTCTTTGGTTTTCATAGCATCGCCCATAATATCAATCATCTCTTTCTGCTTATTTCTATATAATTCTGCTACCTTCTGATTGTAAAATTCAATTAACTTGTTAACCATGGCGGCGGCTACTTTTGGATTCTTATCCTGTACTTCAATTTTAATAGATTCGTATTCGGTTTTTGCAATACTTACATTATTATTATATTCATCTAAAAAATAGGTAATAAACAATGGGTCACGACGGTCAAGTTTGTAATCTTTGTCTAATTGAAATGCATTCAGCATTTTAAATTTAATGTCTGTTGATAAGAAAATTTGAAACATCTGTTCGGTTTCCGATTCTTTGGAATAGGTAGAAATATTGGTAGGATAAACAATGGCGGTCGATTTGAATTTGGGAGTAATAACGATGGGAGAAGAAATAAAAACACCTGCTATAATAGAAATAATGCCAATAACAATTAAATGGATTTTCCACTTAGAGACTAATTGCAGCATTTTCTTGTTGTTGAATATTTTTTCCATACCGTCATAATTAAATAATTCATAATTAATAATTTTTTTCTTTATCTGTTTCCATGTTTTGGTTTGGTATTTCCATTGGATATTTTTTTTTTTGACTGAACAAAGCCAGAAGAAACAAAGTTAGCACAAATACAGAAACAATGCCGCCCACTATCACAAGCCATCGGATAGGATAATATTCTTTTTCGGGAATTTGTGCACGGCTAACAATAAATTTATAAGGTATGCTTTGTTCGGCATCTGTTTTGGCTTCTTCATATTTTTCTTTTAATGAACTCAGTCGTTTCGATTCATTTGTTAACAGTTCATCATATGTTTCATAGGCACCACCGTATAAAGCCAATGTTTTTATTTTTTCTTCCAGTGATTTGGCACCTTCCTTATTTCCTTTGGCAATTGCCTGAGCATACGCATCACTGTAAACTTCAGCCTGAGATGCATAATCTACAATTCCCATGGCTCTCAACTTATTCATCGAATCCTGTATGTTATTTATTTCATTTTGGGCATCAGAATATGCTTTTTTTACCACCATGAATGCTTTTTGAGCTCGCTCATGCTTCATATTATTCATAATAGTGTCAGCATAATCAGAAATGGCATTGGCAATTTTTGCCGCAAATGCAGGCTCTTTGTCATATACATCTATTTCTATTGACAAGAATTCGGTTTTACGAAAGGAAATATTGTTACTCCATTTTCGTGCAAGTTTTGTTTTTGGGAATGTGCTACTGGTATCTATTCCATAATGACTGTACAAATTGAGGTGTTGCGTTATCTTATCTTTGATTTCATCGCTATGCAGTACTTGAAGAAAATACTCAACTTCATCGTTTTCACCAAACTTGGTTACGCCTTTGGTACTTTCATTGCTCGATAAGAGGGCTCTACCTGTCGATTCGTTACTTGCAGGAAACAGTATAACCGTTGCACGATATTCGGAAGGTAACAGACAAGCAAGTACAGTAAAGAAAATAAAGGAACAGGCTACTATTATGTAGATAATTTTCTTATTTGTTCTATACAAATCTAATAGCCATGTCGAAGAAAAATAATTATTTGTATTGCTTTCCATTAAAAAAAATTCACGGCAAAATTATAAATAATTCTTTTATCTCGCCAAATTTTTATAAAAAATATATAGAAATTGGCATTTTTGTTAATATCAGTTATTGAATTTTTAAAGTTAACATTAACCGTTAACTTTTTTACTTCAACATAGTTTATACAATTAACGGTGAAATTCAAACCGTGTCGGGGTGAGTGGACTCGAACCACCGACTTCCACGTCCCGAACGTGGCGCGCTAACCAACTGCGCTACACCCCGAATAACCCATACAAAAGTACAAATTGTTTTTATTCCTGCCAAACCATTACTTATATCAAACCACTAATAAAAATTAATGTGATTATTTAGTCGTATAAATACGTACTTATATTTGATTAACTAAATATTTTTAGCATAAATTATCAATCAAAAGTTGTAAATAAGGTTATCCTTGTTTTATACTCTGACAAGTATGTGGATATGGTTGTTTATGAAAGCATTTTAATAACCAACAATGTTACCTGTTGATTTTCATCGCATTGCCAACCACGATATTCGTTTGGTTCATAAAAGAACATGTCACTTTCGTGTGCCAGTGTTTTTGTGTTTTCGGTTAATGCCCATGCTTCACCATCAGCAATATAAAACATAACAGGCATAGGCATTTGATGTAATTCTATTTTTTCACCGGGTTTTAAATGAAACTCAACTATTTCAATGTGAAGTGACGAATATTTCATTTTTGCCGAAAAGGTTACGGGCATTTGTTTTCCTTCGTCCGGTTTAATATATTTCATACATCAGGCTTTTAACATGGTTAATATCATTTTGAATTTTTCTTTAGCAATAACAGCATGTGGCACATTGGCAGGCATAATGATGATATCACCTTCTTTTAGTTCATATTCCATCTTGTTAAGAGTAACGATAGATTTCCCTTCAAGAACCTGTACTAATGCATCAAACGGAGCCGTATGTTCACTTAATAGTTGCTCCTTGTCAAAAGCAAAGAGTGTAATATTTCCGGCATCGTTTTTTTCTACAATTTTACTGACCACTGAACCTGAAGCATATTCAACGCTTTCTTTCAGATTATATACTTTCGATTTTTCAAAAAAGTTTTCCATAATTTTTACTATTAAAGGAAGGAAGATTAATTCTTCTTTCCTGTTATTTACTTTAATTTAAAAACAATTTCATGTCGTCATCTACATTGGTAATTCCACTGATTCCAAATTTTTCTACTAACACTTTAATTACATTAGGTGACAGAAATCCGGGTAACGTTGGACCAAGGTGAATATTTTTTACTCCCAAATACAGCAACGCTAATAAAACGATAACGGCTTTTTGTTCATACCATGCTATATTATATGCAATGGGCAGTTCGTTGATGTCGTTCAGTTTAAATATTTCTTTTAGTTTAAGTGCTATTATGGCAAGCGAATAGGAATCGTTACATTGTCCAGCATCAAGTACACGTGGAATGCCATTAATATCGCCCAGTGGCAATTTATTGTATCTGTATTTTGCACAGCCAGCCGTTAAAATAACGGTATCCTTTGGTAATTTCTTAGCAAATTCGGTATAATATTCACGGCTTTTTAAACGACCATCGCAGCCAGCCATGACAAAAAATTTGCGAATAGCACCCGATTTTACTGCTTCCACTACCTTATCTGCCAATGCGAATACCTGTTCGTGTGCAAAACCACCTACCAATTCACCTTTTTCCAATTCAACAGGAGGTTTGCAATGTTTGGCATGTTCAATTATTTCTGAAAAATCTTTCATGCTTCCCTCTGGTCTGTCAGAAATATGCTTTGAGCCTACTAAACCCGTAGCACCCGTGGTGTATATTCTATCTTTATAGGTTGCATTTTGAAGCGGTGGCACAATACAATTGGTTGTAAAGAGTATGGGTCCGTTGAATTTTTCAAACTCTTCGCGTTGATGCCACCATGAACTGCCATAATTTCCTACAAAATGTTTATATTTTTTAAAGGCTGGGTAATAATTTGCCGGTAGCATTTCGCTGTGGGTATATACATCAACACCTGTTCCTTCGGTTTGTTTAAGTAAGTCTTCCATATCCCGCAAATCATGACCGGATATAAGAATGGCAGGATTGTTACGAACTCCAATATTAACTTTCGTAATTTCTGGATTCCCGTAATGTGATGTATTAGCCTTATCCAGCAATGCCATGGCTGTAACACCATTTTTCCCTGTTTCTAATACCAATGCAACAAGTTCATCGGCAGATAAACTGTCGTTTAGTGTAGCAGATAATGCTTTTTGCATAAAAGCATACAATTCAGGGTCTTCGTATCCCAAATTAAAAGCATGTTCAGCATAAGCAGCCATTCCTTTTACGCCGTATATTACCAATTCACGCAAGGAACGCACATCTTCGTTTTCAGTACTTAATACACCTACATGAGGTGCTTTTCGTTCCAGTTCCTGCTCGGTAAAGGCATCCCAGCGGGCTGCTTCAGGAAGCATTTCTTCGTTCATCTGAATCCCCTTTTGAGAAAACAACGTTCTGGCTTTTCGCTTCAAGACAAGCCCATCAAAGATACTTTGAATGACAGATTGCTTGTCAAAGTTAGCATTGGTAATTGTTTTAAACAAACTGGTCATTATAAAATGATCCATTTCTGGTGTTGATACACCATTCTTTTTTAATTCGGCAGTATATACCGATAGCCCTTTGCATGTATAAAGCAAAAGGTCCATCATTTGAGCAAGGTCATCAGACTTGCCACATACTCCGTTGACAGTACAGCCTGTTCCTTTGGCTGTCTCCTGACATTGAAAACAAAACATTCCCATAAACTTATTTTTTTTAGTTAAACCATTTAATACATATAATTAAGTATTTGAATACTCAAAAGTACAAACTAATTTTTCCTGAAACAATGATTTTTATCATACTTCATTAAAAAAATTAATTATTTCTATTTAATAAACTGAGAATGAATGATTTTAAAATATCGGTTTTTGAGGAAACAGATAATTTTTCCAATAAGGTTAACGATTGTTGTATATACTGTTGAATAAAATTTAATGTAAAATCTGCTATACCTATTTCATTATACAGGGCTATAACGGTTTCAATTTTTTTAGAAGGAGAAATAAACTGATCTGAGAATATATCTAATAATTTTTTTCTTTGACTTGTGTTAGTTTTTTGAAGTGCGGAAATAAGCAGAAATGTTTTTTTATTATCTACTATATCGCTGCCGATTTTTTTTCCAAATGATGTTACATTTCCAAAGGCATCCAAATAATCATCCTGTAACTGAAAGGCTAATCCAATTTGAATACCGATATTGTACAATTGTTGAATATCGGTAGAAGGTGCCTGTGCCAACTGTGCACCAATTTTTAGGGATGCCGCAATGAGAACAGCCGTTTTTAAACGAATCATATTCATGTATTCTTCAGTGCTCACATTCTTTTGTGTTTCAAAATTCATGTCCAATTGTTGACCTTCACATACTTCAATAGCAGTTTGAGTAAAGGTTTTAAAAACTTCTGACTGAACCATCGGAGGCAAGTCTAAAAAAAACTGAAACGACTTAATCATCATGGCATCACCTGAAAGAATAGCCACATTTTCGTTCCATTTCTTATGAACGGTGGATTTGTTTCGACGTATATCGGCTTTGTCCATAATATCATCGTGTAAAAGGGTGAAATTATGAAACATTTCGAGCCCAATGGCAGGTTTTAAGGCAAATTCTATATTATCCTTATATAAATTATAGGATAATAAAACCATTGCCGGACGAATTCTTTTTCCTGTACCTTCGAGAACATAAGCCATTGGTTCATACAATTCAAACGGAGACGAAGGATAAGATATATGTTTAATCTCGTTATGGATAATTTCCTGAATTTTTTCAATCGACATCATATTCTTCCGGATATTTCATTTCGAACAAACCTTCTTTAATAATTTTTTGAATACCATCTTCCAATGAAAGCAACGGGGTATTAATGAGCGGTTTCATTTTGGTAATATCGGGACGTCGTCCTCTCATGTCGCCTTCTTTGAGTGGTGGGAGAAAAACAAGTTGAGAGCGAGAATTGGTTAAGGAAATAATAGTCTTGGCTAAATCGAGAATGGTAATTTCCTTGTCTCCACCAATATTTACAACTTCATTTATATACATATTGTTTAAAAATGCGTTGATGCATGCGTTTACATTATCGTCCACGTAACAAAAAGTACGTGTTTGCAAGCCATCGCCATAGATTGTAATATTTTCATTTTTTAACGCATGATTAATAAATTTTGAAATAACAAAATGACGACTTTGCTTGGGTCCATAAGTATTAAAAAATCGGAAAATAGTATATTCCAATCCATATTCACGATGATAAGACCTAAGAAAGGCTTCGCCCACATTTTTTACAATGGCATAAGGCAGACGTGAATTTAACGGTGTAGTATCTTCATGTTGAGGAAATTCTACTGGTTCACCATATATTTCGGAAGATGAACTGTAAAAAATGCGTTGTACCCCTGTGTTTTTTGATAATTCCAATATGTTTTTTATACCATCAATATCTTTCAATACGAGAAGAGGATTTTCAATAGTACGTCTAACTCCTACTACGGCGGCATAATGAAAAACATAGTCAAATTTCCACGACATCATGATTTCAGAAATTTCTGAACGGTTGTTAACGTCGGCATGAATAAATCTGAAACGTTCATGGGGTGCTGGCAGTTTTTTTAAATGACCGTTTAAAAGATTATCCACAGCCACAACAAAAAAATCATTGTATTGTAACAGTGTTTCACAAAGTGAACTTCCTATAAATCCTGCTCCACCTGTAACCAAAATTTTTTTCATTACTATATATTTATTAGTACAATATAGGTTTGCTCAAAAATTAACCTTTGGTACTTTTTCGGCACCTTCCGTTGCTTTAAAATAGGCTTTATTTTCAAAATTAAACAGTCCGGCAAAAATATTTCGTGGAAATTTGCGTATGGCAGTATTGTATATGCGTGCGGTTTCGTTAAATTTATTGCGTTCGGTGGCAATGTTGGTTTCTATTTGTTGCAGTTGTTTTTGTAACATCAAGAAATTCTGATTGGCTTTTAAATCGGGATAATTTTCTGATACGGCTAACAACTGACGCAAACTGGTGGTTAAATTTTGCTGTACCTGTTCAAAAGCATTTAACGAGGATTCATCCAGTTTATCGGGCGAAATGGTTAACGAAGTAGCTTTGGCACGGGCTTCGGTTACTTCGGTAAGTGTTTTATTTTCATGAGTGGCATATCCTTTTACGGTAGAAACCAGATTGTTTACGAGGTCGGCACGCTGCTGATACAGATTTTCTACCTGTGCCCACTGAGCATTTACTTTTTCTTCTCGCGAAACCAATCCATTGTAATAAAAATAACCCATCAGCAGCAAAACAATGAATATTACGCCGATAATACCACCTATAAGGGCAAAACCTAAACAGCCTGAACCTTTTGTTTTAAGATTTTTATCATACGACGATAAATTTTCTTGTATATTTTCCATAAACACATTATATTTGCATGAACAAAATTATACATTTTTATGGAAACTACAAAAACTATTTTAGATGTCCTGAAGAAAAACAATAAACCTATGAAAGCAGGAGAAATTGCTGAAATTACCGGTGTTGATAAAAAAGAAGTGGATAAAGCGCTTAAACAATTAGTAAAAGAAGCAAAAATCCATTCGCCCCAACGTTGTTTTTACGAAATAAAAAAGTAATTTTTTGAAATTAAAATTGCTTCATATCAAGGCTGTTAAAAATGTAACAGTTTTTTTACTTTTAGCCCTGCTAATCATCATGGGAGGAGGAGATTTTTTATTTTTTAAACTGGTAGAACATAATTTAAAACACGAAGTTCAAAATCAAATCAAAAAGGGATTTAAAGATGAAGAACTCACATTAATCGAACTTTCAAACGAAAATAAAGATAACATTCGCTGGATTGAATTTCAAAAAGAGTTTAAATATAAAGGCGAAATGTACGATGTGGTAAAAATGGTTCAGAATGGAAATTCAACTTATTTATATTGTTTTAATGATAAAAAAGAAGAAGCGTTTGTTTCATCGTTTTATCGTAATTTAAAAATACGGCTTCAAAAAATAACCAATGTTTATCAGGTTATTTTTATAGTTCCTGTAAATACAGTTACTATAACTTTTACTTCATTCGAAAATAAATTCTTTTATAAAGATTTAAATTTACAACCCATATCTGCAACAGTTTTAGCACCACCTCCAGAAATCAGTTAATTCATTCTAGTGCTTTTTATATGGTATGTAAGATTTTGCTTCTGGTAAAATCCGTACGATATTTTATGAAAGTAAAGTAATTCCATTTTAAAAGGAATTGAATTTATTATTAATTTAAAAATATTAATTTAAAAATGATTATGAAGAAGATTTATATAGCAAATATTATAATGCTGGCGGCATGTTCATCATTGTTCAGCCAGACGACACCTCCGGATACTTCAAAAGTTGTTAAACTGAATGAAGTAGTAGTTTCTGCTACACGCGAAGAAATGAAATTGAAACAAATGCCGGCATCTATTTCTATTATTGATGAACAGCAAATAAATACGATGTCAAAAACCATAGCAGCCGACGAAGTAATGAGGCTTGTGCCGGGTGTAAAAATTGATAATGGCACCAGCGGTTCACGCGTACACTTATATATTCGTGGGCAGGGTGTATTGTCCGAAACAGGATTTAGGGGTATTCAAGTTTTACTGGATGGAATTCCCATAAATCAGCCCGGTGGGTATTGTCCCGATTTGTATGATGTAGATTGGGGAACCGTAAAACGCGTTGAAGTAGTAAAAGGTCTTGCTGCATCTATGTATGGTGGCAGCGGAGCAGGCGGTGTTGTAAACATTGTAACACAAGATGGCGGCGAAAAACCGTTCAACAATTTATTTTATGCATCGGCAGGGTCGGATGGATTTTGGAAAATACTGGAACAAGTGGACGGCACCAAAGATAATTTAAACTATAGGTATTCCTATTCGCATTTGCGAGGCAATGGTTACAGAATTCATCAGGCATACATGGGCGATAATTTTAGCAGTAAACTTAACTGGACGCCGTCTCAGTCAATAAAAATTACACAACTGCTAACTTATACACGCTATTTCAATCAAAACTCCGAAGGTATTAATATAGAACGATACAATAATATTGGTCCCACTGCTGCCAATCCGGATGCCATTCCATACAACGAATTTCATTTAACGCAACGTCTTACCGGAGCCACAACAGCCAGCATGGATATTACCAAAAATCAAAATATCGTATTGTCTGGATTTTTTAGAATGAACAATTATCGTGAAACATCCAACAATGGCGATGACCATAAACCCTACCTCAATCCGGGTACTACCGCTCAGTATAATCTTAATTTTGGTAAGGAAAACCTACTAAATCATGTTTCGCTGGGAGCCGATTTTCAATCACAAGTTATCACAGAACATGAATTTGCAGTTCCCGATGGTGAACATATCAATCGTAATCGCGAAGACAGTCATTTTAGTATGCAATGCTTTGACCTTGATTCCTTACTAATAAATCAAATTATTAAACAACAAAGTTTAGGTGTTTTTTTAATGGATAAACTGGATATCAGTAAAAAACTGTACGTAACAGCAAACGTTCGCTACGATTATTTTCATAGCCAGTTGGATAATAATATTCCAACTCCCGATTCGATCAACTATGCTGGAAAAAAGAATTTTGAAAATGTTACGTATCGCTTTGGTGTAGCGTATGATTTATGCAAGAATGCCAATATTTATGCCAATTACGGAACAGGCTTTTTAATTCCTACTAACGATGAGTTATATAATAATCCCATAACTTGGGGAGGTTATAATTCTACTATTGAACCTACCAAATCGCAAGGCGGAGAAGTGGGTATTAGAGGCAATGCTTTTGATAAACTGAATTATGATATTACTGGTTTTATGATAGATGCTAAAAACGGATTTTATCGGTTTAGCATACCAGGTAGAGGCAACAATACAGCGTTTTTTGGTAACAGAGACGAAAGCAAATGGGGTGCAGAAGTTTATGCGTCATATTCTCCCATTCAACCGTTGAATATTCAAATAGCCTATACGTATTCTCATTTCCAATATAAGAAACATGATAGCGTAAGTGCCCACTGGATTCCTGAATGCCCGCAACATATACTGGCAGGAGAAGTTTCGTATAAAATAAATAAAAACTTTAAATTGACCGTAGGCGTTGAATATCAATCCAAGTGGTATATTCAGGTGGACGATTCTATTTATAATCAGTTTACGGGTGAAAATGGAGTTAAACATAATTCTTGGTATAAAGGATATACTATTGTCGATGCAGGTTTAGTTTATAACTTTAAGGTTGGAAAATTTGACAGCGAATTGAGTTTGTACGCAAAAAATATTTTTAATGAAAAATATTTTGGTTTTATAGAACCCAACAATTGGGACCCAGTTGTGCCCTATAACAGTTATCAACCTGCTCCGGGAAATGAGTTTTTTATTAATTTCAAAGTAAGATTCTAACGCTGATTATTCACCTGTCAATGGTATAGTTGAGACAAGTACGAAAATGTCTGAAATCCTGTCCCGTCTGTTATATCGTTTCGGGACAGGTACTGTTTTTATGGATTATTGTGATTAATCCTGATTGTTTTATGTATAAATATAGTTTTCATTTTTCATAAATACATAGTTCATAATGCTTATAATAGCACGCAGATTTTGCAGATGAAACAGATTTGTACAGATTTATTTTTTATCCAGTATTATCGAAGCGTTGTCTTTTATAATGATTCACAATTTATTTTAAATTTTTAATCAAATTCAATAGAAACAGGGCAATGGTCGGAATGCAAAGCGTCGACATGAATGGCAGCATACTTTATTCTATGCTTCATATTGGTAGAAACAAGATGATAATCGATACGCCATCCCAAATTTTTGCTACGAGCCTGCTGGCGATAACTCCACCAACTATATTGATTGGGATTGTTATTAAACATGCGAAACGAATCGAGCAAACCAAGTTGGATAAAGGTATCGAACCATTCACGCTCTTCGGGCAAAAAACCAGAAACATTCTCATGCTTTTCGGGATAATTGATATCAATAGGCTTATGACAAATATTAAAATCGCCACTGATAATAAGATTGGGTTTTTCGTTAAGCAAATTTTTTATGTACCTGTAAAATGCTTCCAGAAAACTCATTTTAAATTCCTGACGCATATCGCCCATTGTTCCAGAGGGTACATACACGCATACATGCGTAAAATGTTCAAAATCGGTTCTGATGACTCTTCCTTCTATGTCAAACGTAGGAGAGTTAATACCAAACGAAAAATTCATCGGTTTTAATTTAGTAAGAAGAGCCGTTCCGCTGTATCCTTTTTTATCTGCTGAATTCCAAAGGCAATGATAGCCCAGTGTTTCAAATTCGGGAACATTTATTTGGTCGGGGGTGGCTTTTAATTCCTGAAAACAAATCATATCGGGATTTTTTTCTTTCAGCCAGTTTAGTAATCCTTTATTTAAAGCAGCACGTATGCCATTTACATTATAAGAATACAGATTCATATTTTTTTGTGCAAAATTAGTATATTTTTGTAGCCAACGAATGAGCAAAAAAATTTTATGATAATTGCGGGTATTGGCAGTAATGGTGGAATTGGACAAACCACGCTTCTGGCAAACTTTTTTGTTGCCTTGCATGCAAAAAAGAAGAATGTATATTGGGTTTCGCTTTCCAATTTAGTTCCACCACTTTTATTGCATCCCGAAGATAAATGGACAGAAGTAGAAACTATTTATCGTGAAATACCGGTATGGGATAAGCAAACGTGTGCCTTTTGCGATTCGTGTCAAAAAGTTTGCAACAGCGGCGCACTGTCTCGCTATGCTGATTTTTATGTGGTTTACACCGAACTGTGCAATTCCTGTGCTGCCTGTATATATGCTTGCAACAAACATGCACTTAAATTTGACCATAAAAAAATAGGGATAATGGAACAGTACTCCGTTCATCAAAATATTCTCCGAGTTAATTTGCATAATCGCGAAATATTCGGACCATGGCACTTAAAAAAAGCCGTTGAACTGGTTTTAAAAAAATTTCCTGTCGACAGTTTTTTTCTTTTAGACATTCCATCAGGTTTTAGAGAATTATGGGCAGATATGTTTAACCTGTCTGACGTGGTATTGTTTTTTACCAACGATATTTCCATGTGGGAAATGCTCTACAAATCGGTTACCCACGACCAGGCTACTTTTTTGTTAGTAGTAAAAAGTGATGTCTATGATATTTTTTCGGAACGCGGTTTTTCGTTTGCCTTGCCGTTGCCTTATTCCAAAAAAATAAGTGAAGAATCCATTCAGGGTAACATAGTTACCAATAAGCAGTACCAAAATGTTATTCAGGAATTATTTTTATCTATGAATATAGATGTGGAATAATGAAAGAAGTTTTGCTCATATCAGACAAAGGAGGTACCGGTAAAACAACCTTAATGAAAATGATGGTTGAAATTGTTGGAAGAAGTGCGGTTTATGCCGATTGTACTTTTACAAGCACGTGGCACACTTTTCCAGATATAATTCAGGAAGATTTGTACTATTTAGGACAGGAAGCCATCGTAGATGATTTTCTTTGCATTGGCTGTGGCGATTGTGAAGATGCCTGTAATTTTAAAGCAATACACATTATTCATGGACAGGCGCAGGTTGTTCGTCAAAGTTGTACGGGTTGCGGACACTGTATTCAAGTTTGTCCTGCCAACGCATTAACGCTAAAGCAGGTTATTGGTGGTAAAATTATTCAGAAGAACGCCAATGGGGCTATCATTGTATATGGCACGTTGCAATATTATCCTCGCAATGGTATCAGACCCGTACGCATTGTTCGCGATAAGGCAGTGGACGTTATTTTATCTTATCAAAAAAAATTGTTAATCTGTGAAGCCTATCCTGGATGGTCACGTCTTACCTTTTCATTAATTCCTTTTGCCAATATTTTAATGCCCATCGTAGAACCACATCCGCAAGTATTTGAATTTCTGGATAATTTAAAAAACTACCAGCATTCTTATAAAAGCAATATTGTGCTCATCGTAAACAAATACGACTTAAATGCATCTGTTACTAACCAAATTATTGCACAGTATCCACAATGGAATATTCTTACACTTCCTTATTCCAATACATATATGGATGAAAGTTATGATAAACTGAAATCGTTTATTATACCGTTGCTGGGATAAAAAATGTTTATTTTACTATAATAACCCGTTCGGTAACAGGCGGTTTTTCCTTATTGTTTATTCTTATAAAATATAGTCCCGAAGGAATACTGTCAAAAGAGATGATACACGAAGTGGCTTCTGTTTTCAACGAAATCTTCTTGATAATAATGCCTTTTACATTAATAACATCAATGGAAGAATTTGGTTTGAACGTATAGTAAACAGTACAGGTATTTTTTGCAGGATTGGGAACTATTAACGGTTTAACATCCGACAATTTGTTTTCTTCGGCATGTATCCACATATTCCAGTCTCTAATGCCAAAAGCATATTCACCTGTTTTAACTGTATCTACTACCAAATAACCTGTATATGCATTTCCTATTTTGGTATGAGGTATTATTTGCCAATCGTGATGTTTATCAGGACGATAAAACACAACCATTGAATCGATGCTGTTTGTAATAAGTCCGTTGTCCATTCCACCACTGGTAGTGGTGGTTTTTGAATAGTTAAATCGTCCTTTCATAACAAAGTTTTGAGGAAAGACACCTTGAATATCCCAAAAATGTTCGCGAGAAATAAAAAGTCCAGGAATGGGTGTCATAAGTGTATCCGGCGCCACCCAGTTATGTTCTATTCTAAAAAAAGCAGAATCGGAAATTTGTGTAACCTGTCCAGAAAAAAAAGTCTGAGAAAATGAATACGAATTGATTGCTTTAATTATGCTGTACATATCGGTGGTAGCATCGTTTATTCTTTCATACAAATCGTTATAAATGACGTTGGGATAAGTTGATGAGATAAGGGTATCCACGCCAAAGCCGTTTTGCAGATGTATTTTAAAAGTGGATGTATTCCAAAGGGTATCCATTATGGTAATTTCGCTTTCGGCATACGTAGAATAATTAGTACGTCCACAAAGCCGTTCTCGCGAATATACAACTACTTTCCATGGAGCGTTTGGTGAAATAACAGCAAACGAATCAACAGAAAAATGTGGAAACCCAGGTGTAAAAACCCAACTGTTGAAAAAATCATACGCTTTGGGGTTGGCATGCAGAGCAACATAATCTCTCATTTGCTCTGAAGTAACTGTTTTAAACTGATAATCTGCTAAAAATTGTTTAAAAACGGCATAAAACAAACTGTCGCCTAAAAAGGTTCTTAAATTTAACACGATTAACGCCCCTTTATCATAAGAAGATTTGCCGTATGTGTTGAATTGAGGAATATTGTTTAATGCATAATACCCACTGTCCTGAATGGGACAATAACGAAGTACATTCCCGAGTTTTGACCGTTTATTGTTAAGATAAGTAGTATAACCTGAATAAATTTCATCGTACATACATTCAAAAAAGGTAGCCCAGCCTTCATTTATCCACATTTCTTCGGCTTTGCTGCATGTTATCAAATCACCAAACCAGTGGTGTGAAAGTTCATGAGCATAAAGAGTTTCATACGATGTATTTCCATTTATTGCTAACAAAGGATAGGCAATGTTGGTGGCATGTTCCATAGCACCGCTGGAAAAATCAACACCCACATATCCCACTTTTTCCCAACGGTATGGACCAAAACGGTCTTCAAATAATTGAAGAAGATTTTTTAAGTTGATAAATGAAAGACGTGCATGTGATGAATCGGCAGGTGGTACCCATAGTTCAATAGGGATATGCCCAAGCATTCCATTAAATGTATCACGAACGCATATATAATTGGCTACAGCAACCGATGCCAGATAGGTAGGTATTTCGTTGTGTAATGCCCAGTGATATTGACGCGTTCCATTGCTCACAGGTTGAATATCCATTAAGGTACCATTGCATACAGCCACATGATGCAGTGATGTGTCCACACGAATATAAAAATCGTACAACGAACGGTCAATAAAATCATCTATACAGGGGAACCAGCATCTGCCAAAATTGTGCGGAATGGTAGTAAAACCAACTCCAAGATTATAAGCACTGTTTGCGGTCCATTTAAAGCCACCCCAATGGTCTGTGCCAGGGTCTTCCAACGGATGTCCATGATAATATATAAATACATGCAGGGTGTCTGTATTTTTAGTTTTAGTTGCCACAGGAATACGCAACAATGTATCGTTATATAAATACGTTGAAACTGCAGAACCGTTTAATGTTATGCTGTCTATTTGCAATGACAGTAAATCCAGATGAATGTAATCGAGGGGATTTATTTTAGGTACAAGAGTCAATTCGGTGAATCCGCTAATGGTTTGATTGGTAAAATCGGTTATTTGCAAGTGAATACCATAATGAACGACATGTATAGAATCACTGTGCAATGCATAGGTGTTGCTTACGAATAAATAAAACACTACGGTAATTAATACTATTTTTATTTTCATTGATAAAGATTCTAAATGTTAGAAAATATATGTTATAAATATACAGGCAATATTACGAAAAATAATTATAATAACCAAAGGGCACTTCTAAAAATTCAAATAATAATATAACCGCAATGTTCGCTAAGAAGGCGCAAAGGTCGCAAAGTATTGATATCTATTTCTTTGCGCTCTTTGCGGTTTTAAAAAATACAAATTTTAGAAGTTCCCCAAAATAATTCTTAAGGCGAACAAAAAATAATCTCGTCTTGTCATGTACGACATAGAGATAATTCCTGAATTATCACTACAAAAAGAAAAAATCATTGTTTAATAACGTCATAAATAACATCAAGCACCTTGGTACGAACTCCCAACTTGCTTATTTTATTATTTTCAGCATCGGGATAAATGCGATTGGAAAGGAACACATAAACCAAATCGTATTGTGGGTCAACCCATATACAGGTGCCTGTAAAGCCTTGATGACCGAATGTCTGTAATGATGCACTATGCGATACCGGTGATTCTTTCCCGGCATTGGGTTCGGGTTTGTCAAAACCCAAGCCTCTGCGATTTTGTGGACAATTATAACAAGAAGTAAATAATTTTACGGTGGATGCCTTAAAATAGGTTTGACCTCCATACTCACCGTTTTGCAACAGCATTTGCCCTATTTTTGCCAAATCGTTGGCATCGGAAAATAATCCTGCATGCCCTTGCACACCACCCGTTAGCGATGCACCGGGGTCGTGTACATAACCCCAAATTAGTTGTTGACGAAATTCCTTATCGTATTCGGTAGGAGCAATGCGATATTTTTTATATTTATCCAGTGGATTGAAGGTAGTGGTAACACAACCCAATGATTTGTAAAATAAACTATCGCACAAATAAGGCAACGATTGGTTCGAAATTCTTTCAACCACTTCTTTCATCAAATAAAATCCCAAATCGCTATAAACATATTTTTTTGAAGCCAATAATTTGGAGTTTAATATTCTCTTGTAAACAGTATCTTTCATGCCCTTACAGGAAAAAAGAGTGTCGGCAACACGATAGGGAAAATCTCTGGAATAGGAGGAAGAAAAATAATTATGTTTATGCAGCGAATCTCTTATCATATTCTTATAAAACGGAATCCATGCGGTTAATCGAGCCTGATGAGACATGATATCACTTATGGACAAATGTTCCTTGTCAGTGCCTCTGGCAGAAGGATAATAATAACTCAATTCTTTATTCATATCCAACTTGTTTTTATCATAATAATGCATGGCAACTAAGGTCGTAGCGGATATTTTTGTTACCGATGCCAAATCATAAATAGACTGTGGCGTTACAGGTAAACTGTCATAAAACAATTTTCCAAAAGCCTTGTTATAAAATACTTTTCCATCCTTAATAGCCATGACTTGACAGCCTGGAAATGCTTTTTGTTTAATGGCATTGTTTATAATAGTGTCTATCCGTGATAGTTTTTGAGACGAAATACCCAGTTCTTCTGGAATAGTATATTTAATACGAATGCTATTGTTAATATCTATACCAGCATTACGTAGAAATTGAGCAGATACATGGACAGGCAATTTACCCGAAGCCGTAAGTCCACCAAATATCAATTGTGCTGTTAGGTTTTGTGCAGTTTCGTTGGATTCATAAGATAAAATCAAAGATTTAATATCGTTACTGTTAGGAATAACAGTTAAACTGTATGGGCTGGCAAATACAGTCAATATTATTTTTTGATGATGTTCTTCCAGTTGTTTTATAAAAGTAAGACTTTCATTTGAAAAATTAAAGGTTCTGAACGAGTAACGGTTTTTTTGATGAAGGGAAGTAATAATCAAATTATAATGCTTCAACGTATCGAGCAGTAACTTGTTAAACGTATCGTTGGGTTTTTCGGGATAAACAAACGAATCGATTGGTGCATAAAGCGATAATGTATTATAAAATGTTTCCGAAGTTGTTTTGTCAAAAGATAAATAGGCAATATGAAGGGTATCCAACCGTTTTAATGGAATCAGTTCGTTTTTGTTTTTTAAGACGGTTATAGAATTTTCGAACAATTTACGTTGCAGCAGTTTATCGGCATCAGAATTCAAGTCATTATAAAGATTGGCGGTACTTACATATTGAAAATGAGTTAAGCCTGTCCAGTATTTTAATTTCAACACACGTTTTACATGCGCATCGAGTTCATCAAGGCAGAGAACGCTATCCTCAATGGATTCCTTAATATATTGAATTGCCCATGGGATATCTTCTGGATAAAGCAAAATATCATTTCCAGCCAGCAGGGCTTTCAGAGCAACCTGTCCCGGTTTTAAATATTTAGTAGCCCCTTTCATGTTTAGGGCATCGGTAAAAATAACCCCATCAAAATGATAATCATTTCGCAACAAATCGGTAACTACTCTATACGACAACGATGTAGGCTGTTTATCGACAGAATCGAGTGCCGGAACATTCAAATGTGCTACCATCATTCCACCAATACCTTTATTAATAATTTCTCTGAACGGGTAAAGTTCAAGACTGTCTAACCGATTTTTGCTGAAATTTAAAAAAGGCAAATCGTGATGTGAATCGGTTTTGGTATCACCATGTCCGGGGAAATGCTTACCGACAGCCAATACATGTTCGTCCTGCAATCCCTGCATGTAATATTCTGCTTTTTCAACTACCTTTTTTTTATCATCGCCAAAGGAACGTACATTGATGACAGGATTTTGCGGATTATTATTTACATCTAATACAGGGGCAAAGTTTATTTGCAGTCCAAGTCTTTTCAGTTGACGTGCAATGGCACGCCCCATTTCATAAATCAACAAATTATTGTTCACAGCACCCAATGCCATTTGTACCGGAAATGCCATAACGCTATCCATACGCATAGCAAGCCCCCATTCGGCATCAATGCTCATCAACAAGGGAATTTTGGCTTGACGCTGCAAGTAATTGTTCATATTGACCAATTGCATAGGACCACTTTTAAAAAAAATGGCACCGCCCAACTTGTAATCGTGAATACTTTGTGCCACTTTTACCCAATGTTCTTTATTTTTCTCGGGATGGGCATCAATCATTATCAGTTGACCGATTTTCTCGTCAAGGCTCATGGTCATCAAAACCGAATCTGCCCATTGTTCTGCGTCGTCGGTATTTATGACACATTTTTTCTTCGGCTCTGATACAGGATTACCGTTGTCGCTGGCTGGTGGAATAAACGATAGCAATGTCAACGCCACAACCCATAAAATTACTATAAACGCCGTTCGTTCCATTGTTCAAAGGTACAATAACACTGTCGTTGGATAAAACAGTTTACAGTTATTTTTTTAACAACATACGGTTAATACCTGTGTTTTTTTATGAGGATATTCCTTCCGGTTAGATATGAAGAGAAGGGTTTGGTATTAAAATCTATTTCTGAAAATATTCAGGAATCAAGAAAAGAATGGATACTGAGAATTTTTAATAATACAGGAAAGTATAATTGTAACCATAAAGTTATCCGTTCTGAAGACAAGACAATAAGCCTATTGACATAGATTTTCACGGTAAAAAATGATACGTAATAATTACGAGTATGAAGTATATACAAATTTATTTTTTTTCTACGTAGTCGTCCCTTAAAAAGTGGTTGCGGGTTTGTTACATATCAACGCATCAACGAAAAACAATGTTTTGTTAATTTGTGAGGAAACTCAATTTTCATTTCATTCTTTTGTGAGTTGTTTGATATAAATTATAGAAGACATAGCGGAGTATGAAAAGAACTAGACATAAAAAAACATTTTATCTGTCGAAAAATGCCTGCCCTGTAGCAAAGCGTATCGGGGATTTATGTTAATATTTGTTAATTAATGTTAATTTATGAAATTTTTAATCAAATTCCTTGCATTTATAAAAACAATACTTTATTTTTATAACAAAATAAAAGTCCAAATTTTTTATAAACAACCTTGTGAAACTTGATAATTACCTATGTCTGAACTTGAGAAGTATTTGAAAGAAAATAAACATTTACCAGGAATTGCTCCAGGTAATATGATTGAAAAAAACGGCTTAGAATTATTAAAGATGAATCAAAAACTAATGGAAAAAATAGAAGAAATGACTCTATACATAGTACAATTATATACCTAAAATTCACCCTATTTTTATACACTACAAAAATTTTTATCAATTGCTTTCATAATTTTTTCTTGCGATTTTTTAAGCGTAACCATTTTTGTCC
>Ga0302253_1000321_pt1 | contig 42772 bp, 50 predicted proteins | sample AAG_RA_Trp_MG_FD_193537 | JGI IMG/M metagenome (GOLD analysis project Ga0302253, IMG submission 193537) | Enriched activated sludge microbial communities from anaerobic digester in WTTP, New Holstein, Wisconsin, United States - AAG_RA_Trp | ecosystem: Engineered > Bioreactor > Anaerobic >...
GAGCACACCGCAGGCAGCAAGGAATGCCAGCGGAGTGAGTATGCGGACCAGTATCTGATTCCTGCTCATGGAAACACCTCCGGCAAAAGCCTGGCTTCTCTACAAGGACGGGACTTCACCGATTGAAGGATACCGAAGGGTCCAGTGGAGCATCTGGATCGTGCGAAAGCCTTGCGAACACCTGGTTCTGGTATTCCTTAATCGTCATGGTATCACTGGGGGGATCATACACCAAATTCAGGATACGCCTGATAGCCAGAGCTGTTACCTCCCCGTACCCTATATGCTCTCCTTCGGTTGCATATTCGTGAACTCCACGGACCACCCACTTTCCTTTTGATGTGTATATGAATTTGGGGCGGGTATCCACTGATCGGGACCATGCATCGAATGTACCGTTCTCCCAGAAACGGTAGATGGTGGTAAGATCGCCTTCCTGGGAAATCCATACGCCTCTAATTGGATCCTGTTGTCCACCTGTAAGTGAGGGACTTTGCTCCACATCGGTGCATCCTGAAAAAAGCCCCGTGCTCACAAGGAGGACAGCGAACATTATGGATATCACACGAGACATGATTCTTATAGGATAACTCCCTTGCATGGAGAAATTCCTTCCTGTAGTTACGATCAGGGAGCAGCCTATTTCACACCGAACGTTCTGTGGGGTGCCCTGTTCTTTCGTCGCCATCTTTTTCACATTCCGGTGGCAACAATATATGGCGCCCCAGTGGCTTAGCTGGCAGAGCGGCTGACTTGTAATCAGCAGGTCCCGTGTTCAAATCACGGCTGGGGCTTTGATACAGTGCGTTCAAAGCTTTAGAAACATTTTTCAGCCCTTCTCTGCCACGATCTATTATGTCTTCCACGGCAACGACTACTGTAGCCAATTTTAACCAAATCAAGCCCGACTATCCTGAACGCTCTATCCTCAAGGGACTGCGTAACAAAGTCCTCATCGAAGAGGACGCACGGCTCATCAGAGCCTTTGTCGCTGAGATGCAGTCCGCACGGGATATCGGGCTGAAGCGAGCCCACAAACTCGTCTATACCCTGGTCGGATGGAGGAGGTTCATTGGGCCATTTAGAGAGAACGACATCACCGCATTGTACTCAGGCATCGCCGCACTCAAAAACGGGAAGAGTCTCAAGGACCGACCATTCAGCGCCAATTCAATTCGTGACCACCTTCTGACATTGAAACAATTCTACCTCTGGCTCGTTGAGAACGAACTGGTAGACATTCCGCATAAGAAAGTCAAGGGTCTCAAGGTCCCAAACCCAAACACTATGACAAAGGTAGCCTCCGACCTCCTCACCATCGAGGAGATTACGGCAATGCTCCAGGCATGTGAGCAGAGCCGGGACCGAGCTCTCATCACCATGCTCTATGAAGGCGGATTCCGCATCGGAGAGATCGGAATGATGCGGTGGGGGGATATCCAGTTCGACCGCTTCGGAGTGGTGGTCAATGTCATGTTCAAGACGAACAAGCCTCGCTATATTCGTCTGGTCATGTCAAGGGAGCACCTGGCACAATGGAAGAACGACTACCCCCGCCAGCCGGTAACAAGCGAGATGCCGGTGTTTCTCACCGAAAGGAAGGTCCCGCTCTCGTATGGAACAGCAGCCATGCAGCTCAAACGGATTGCGGCCAGGGCGAAACTTACGAAGCATGTGACCCCGCACCTCTTCCGACATTCACGGATAACTCACCTGATCCGGGAGGGGGTATCAGAGAGCGTAATCAAGCTCATGATGTGGGGGAATCTGACGACAGATATGTTTCAGACATATGCCCATCTCACCGGGAATGATATCGACAAGGAGATCTTATCCACCTATGGCATTTCTGCAGAGCAGCAGGCCAACGCACACGTCCGGTTAGAACCACGGCAATGCGAACATTGCAAGACCATCAATTCCCCCATCTCGAATTTTTGCAGTCTCTGTGGGAGGCCGCTGGATGATCAAGCCGCAGAATCATTTGAGGATGTGAAGCAGTGGTTCATGGATCATCCGGAGGAGGTCCGGCAATTTTTCGAGATGAGGGCAAAAGGGAGTCCTTAATTTTTACGAGGCATCACAAATCTTTGAATAAAAGGAATCAGTGATGTATTGGAAGGATTGAGGGGGAATAAAATCCTCATTGAATTTCCATGGATCAATCGGCCTATCAAATTTCTTGATTCCCTCAATTTCGATGGCATATCCTTTCTCCCTACCCTGGAAATAGGAAAAAAATTCTGCCTCACAGAGTCCGGAGGCTCCCTTGAACATCTCCCATAGAATCATAGGGCGGTCTTCAATAACTGAACTTATTACACATGTCCCAACAATTCTCTTCATCGGGCTGCTGGAATAGATGACGATTTCCCGAATCCCTTCATTTTTGAAAATGATTTTTCGGAATTCGTATTTCTTCAATCCGCAGAGGATTTTATCCGCATATTTTGGCTTAATGGACAGTAAAACTCTCATCGATACCTCCGTTGGTCTTAATCCATTCATACGAATTTTGGTTGATTTCAGTGATCGTTTGGGGAGAGCCTTTCAGGATTCCTGCACTCTTCAATGTGTCAAGTGGAATGCTTTCCTTTAGATGGAAATGATGTCTAAACAGAATTACAGACCGATTTTTATTAGATCTTTCGATTTCACCCTTGGAATAGACGCTTCTCTTTCCAATAATCCGCATTATCTCTCCAGGAGGTGTGTCAGGATAGAATTGATCGACAACACCAAGGGAGGTGATTGCATGGAGGTCATGTGAGCGATAGAAGAGAATAATATCGCCTGGCTTCAGTTTCCGGATTTTGCTTTGGGTCAGATACGCCTTTTTTATCGTATTCCCTTCGGTTACAAATTCTCCCATATGTTCGATGAGCCGGCTCTGCCTCCTTTCACGGAAGTCGGTGAAAAGTTTTTCATGATATTCAGGCTGAATGGGAATAATGAATTTACCTACCGATTCTCCATCATAAAAACTGGGATAACAGATTCTGGAAACATCTACGGGCTTTTCCAGGGATAACCAGGGCTCGGTCAGTTTGAGATGTTTGATGAAGACCGGCTCCGGTCTTTGACCTGGAAGAACACTGGCCTGGAAAAATCCAAAATCGTGGAGTAATTCAACAAGGCGGTCATCTGGTTCGATAAAGTGTGTCAGATAGATCTCATCAATTCCGTTGTGAAGGGCAAGGTCAATAGAGACTTTAATGAGCAGTTCTCCAATTTTATAGCCAATATGGGTCACTTTTAGAGTAGCAATCTTGAGCCGTTTCTTTCTTGGCAGGGGCGGAACGGAAGGAATCGGATCGTCTTCGATTTTGTAAATGAGGAGCGCCCCTATGGTTCCATCCGAACGTCTGCTCACATAGCATTCCCTACCATCCCGGGAAATTCTTTCAAACCATTCTCGAAAGGTGGGATAATCGGCAATTAAAGGACGAAAAATTGGATCGTCGATGTTGAGATCATAGACGTGGGCCTTTATGAGAGCAGGGGGTGTCGCTATTTGAACCTTTGGTGGGATGAATCGGTTGAAGAAGACAAGTGCCTCTGCGACAAGGAAGACCCGGTCCCCTAATCCTAGGTTCTGAGCTTTTTTGTGTATCTCGCGGTCTTCAGTGATAAGAAAATCAACGGCATTTCGATAGATGCAGAAGAGAATCGCGTTGTCTATTCTGTCGTGTTCGGATTTTGGTTCGCCGGGGTAAGAGCCATATTTCGCATCAGATGCGGGATTTGGCGGACTATCGATAATCGAGTATGCATGTATTTTTGACAGATTTACTTCACGGCGTTTTTCATCCTTATCGTTCTTGAGCTCAGTTACCGATAGAGGATGGACGAGGAGTTCTGTTTTCAGTTCATTAAATATTGCGAGAAGATGCGCAAGATCAGAGGAGACGACCTTGTCCGCTTCGCGGGAGATGAAGATATTAGTATCAAGAAGAACCCTCATCGTTGTTCACTTAACGATTTCAGAGGTTTATATTTAAGATTTTGCCATGAATAGTGCAAATTACTGTTAAAAAGCAAATCGGAATCACCCTTCACCCCTCTTTATCTAACCCTTCCGATTTTCTCCGATCACATTCGCCCCGCACACGCTTTTCATTGATAATGCCCCCTGTCCCTCATCTCAGATTGTTTACCGTCGAATAATTTGAGACCCTTCCTGTTCTGTGACGGCGGTAAACGGTGAACGGAATGTGATGTTATGAAAAAACTCTTAGTGAGACGGGACGCTCTCGAAGCCTACGAGCGGCTTACTGGCTTTGTCGGTATAGGCCGCTTCATGGAAGATCGGGGAGTGTTCGAGATTGTGGAGGAGAATCGATGTATCGACAAATAGGGTTGGCCCCCTCCAGTATCAACGCCTTCCACAGCAACGATAGAAGAGGGCCATTATACCTTCAGATTCTCGCTTATTTAAGGTTTAGGTCATATCACCGGGCTTTCGCAGAGGTGTCGCTATGATTATTTTCAGGGCCAGGTTCATTCCCCCTATTCTTGACGGGCGAAAGACCCAGACACGCCGATTGTGGTCAAAAGCACGAATCCGAGCTGGCGGGATCTATGAAGCCCGGACGTATCGGGCAGGAAAACCCTTTGCCCGGCTCCATGTCCAGAACATCTGGAAGGAACGGCTCGGTGATATCCGGGAGGAAGATGCTGTAAAGGAGGGCTATACAACCTCCGCCGAATTCCTCAAGGACTTCTTTGCCATGCATGACGGCAAATTTACCCCGGGTATTGATTGGCTCGACCATCAGGTCTGGGGGCTCTCATTTGAGGTGATGGCATGACTGTCCCCTCTGCCCTCCTCTCCCACCGGAACGATGAACACCTGACGCCCAGGTTCATTGTCGATGCGGTTCTCGAGTGCCTCGGTGGGATTGACCTCGACCCCTGTAGCAACAGCCGGTGGTGTCCGAATGTGCCGGCAGCCCGCCACTTCACCCGCGAGGATGATGGGCTCTCCCAGCCCTGGGACGGCCGGGTCTTCCTGAATCCCCCGTTCGGGAGGGATGTAGACCGGTGGTGTGTGAAACTTGCCGGGGAATATTGTGCCGGCCGGACCACGTCTGCAATCGTGCTCTGGAAGTCAGCGACCGAGACAAAAGCATGGCAGGTCCTCACCGGAGTTGCCTGTCAGGTGTGTTTCCCTTCCCGGCGGATCGACTTCGAAGGACCCGGGAATGCATCGGGCTCGACGTTCTCTCCGGCCCTGTTCTATCTCGGCCGGGACAGGGCCCGGTTCATGCTTGCCTTCGAGGACCTCGGCCAGATCTGGGACGTGCCAGGGGGCTGCCGGCGTGTCACGCCGTAACGCTACCCGGGGACGCAGGGTCGAATTTCTTGCCAGGGACCGCCTCCGGGACCGGGGATTCTGCGTCATCATGAGCACCGGCTCCCGGACTCCTGTGGACCTCGTCGCGGGGAAACATCGTGAGGTGGTGTTCGTCCAGACCAGGCGGCTGCGGAGACCTATGAGCGATGTGCACGCGGTCGCTGCACGGTTCAGGAATGATATTGTCCGGCTGCAGGGAGTGTATCGCCGGGTAGAGCTCCCGGTCCAGCTCTGGATCTATACGGATTGTGAGGGCTGGCGGTTCTTCACGGTCCATGCCGGCGGCGTTGCGGAGGTGAGCGGCGATGACGCTTAAACTCATCCCGGTCTCGGAGGAGCGGCTCCTGCTTGAGCGGATGAAGGGTCTTGAGTGGAGCATAGACCGGCTGCACCGGGACCTCGCGGCGTGTGACAAGGAGCGGCAGGAGATCCTGGACCACTGTCTCAGGGCCGGAATTACTGAGGCGGAGGGTTTCCGGCTGGTGAAACGGCAGGGTAGCCCGGGTGAGAGCCCGGACTCCTGGCGGGTCGAGCGGGTCGACCAGGAGTAAGGGGATGTCTGCCGAGATCCGGGAGGCCCTCGCCGCACTCTGTGCCCCGGGGCAGGTGGTGGAGGTCCGGGCTATTACCGAAGAGGGAATGGCCTCCGGGTACTTCAACGACCTGGATGCCCTGGCCGCCGCAGTGGAACCGCTGGATGCAGCCGGGGTCCAGGGTACCTACATCACGCTGAACGGGGTGAACCCTGCACTTCTCTCCCGGAGGGCAAACCGGATCAAGGGAAGGCTCTCGAAGAAGGATGCGACCACCGCGGACAGTGACATCATCCTTCGGAGGTGGCTGCCCATCGACATCGACCCGGTCCGGCCATCAGGAGTGTCCTCGACTGATGAGGAGCACCAGGCAGCCCTCGTCAAGGCAGCAGAGATCGCCGCGTTTCTCGGCAGGGAGCGGGGATGGTCAGCCCCGGTCTTCGCGGACTCCGGTAATGGTGCACACCTGCTCTACCGGATCGATCTCCCGAATGATGACGCGAGCCGGGACCTGGTGAAGAAGTGTCTGGACGTACTGGATATGCTCTTCTCGGATCAGTCTTGCGGTATCGACACGGCGAATTACAACGCAGCCCGGATCTGGAAGCTCTATGGCACGGTCTCCCGGAAGGGTGACCACACCCCGGAGCGACCTCACAGGAGATCTCACCTGCTCGATGTCCCGGACCCTGTGGTGACCGTCTCCCCGGAGATGCTCCGCGGTCTTGCCGGCCTGCTCCCTGCCGCTCCACCTCCTGGCCGTCCCCCGCGAAAGTCCCTGGACCTCGGCACCTGGCTTCGGGACCACGGCATTTCAGTCCGGTCCGAGAAGCCCTACCAGGGCGGGACACTCTTTGTCCTCGATGAGTGCCCGTTCTCGGGAGCCCATAGGGACGGGGCATTCGCGATCCAGTTCGGCAATGGTGCGGTCTATGCCGGGTGCCACCATGCGAGCTGTGGCGGAGGGACTCAGCGCTGGAAGGAGCTCCGGCAGAAGTATGAACACACAACCCGGGCCCCGGCAGCACCAGAACCCGCACCCTCTTCCGCACGGGTCCCGGCCGTTCCTTCTTCCGACACCCAGGAGGAGGCGATGCAGGTGCTCCGCTCCGGCGATCCGGTCGACTATCTCCTCCGGACGTGTGCCCTGGACCATGTCGGCGACGAGACGGTGGCCGCGTGCCTGATCATGTCCCTTGCCTCGCAGTCGGTCATCAATACCAATGGACTGCACGTCTCCGTGACCGGCGAGAGCGGGAAGGGGAAGAGCCATGCCTTTGCCACGATGCTCCGGCAGGTTCCGGAGCGGTTCCGGCTCAAGGGGGCGATGAGCAACAAGGCCCTCTTCTACCTGGACGACATGCAGCCCGGCTCGGTGATCGTGCTCGACGACACCACGCTCTCGGAGGAGGTGCAGGAGATCCTGAAGTCGGCCACCACGAGTTTCCGGGAGCCCATCGAGTACCGGACGGTCACGAAGGAGCGGAAGGTCCGGGTCTGCACCATTCCGGAGCGGTGCGTCTGGTGGGTGGCAAAGGTGGAGGGCTCGGGCGACGACCAGGTCCTCAACCGGATGCTGACCTGCTGGATCGACGACTCCCCGGAGCAGGACGCACGGGTGCTCACCCGGGTGCTGGCAAAGGACGAGTCGGTCCCGGTCACTACCCAGGAGGAACGGCATGAGGTCCTGGTCTGCCAGGCACTCTGGGAGGAACTTCATTCCCGCCGGGTCTTTGTGGTCGTGCCATTCGCCCGGCGCATCCGGTTCAGCAACGCGGCCAACCGCCGGAATCCCGAGATGCTGCTTGACCTGATCAAGGCCCATGCCCTGCTGCGATGTATGCAGCGGGAGACAGATCAGGCGGAGGACGGTTCGCCCTGTATCGTGGCCACCCGGGGGGACTTTGCCGATGCGGTCCGGCTCTACGACCACCTGAACGGGACCGCCGGCGGGCAGGAGACGAAGCTCACGAAGGTGGAGGCTTCGGTGCTCGACGTGATTGCCCGGGCAGAGTGGCCGGAGTTCACCGTGCAGCAGTTGCAGCGAGTGACCGGTCGGTCCTGTTCGAGCATCCGGAAGGTCCTGCACGGTTACGTGAGCAAGGGCTACACCTACAGCGGGCTCCTGGAGAAGTGCCCAGCCATCTCGTTCAATGACCGGACGGTGGTCTCGGAGAACGAGGACGGCCTCTCGGTCCGCCGGAGGACGACTGCATACCAGTTCTCATCGGATCTTTATCGGCAGTGGGCGAGGGGCGGATCGTGCTGGTTGGAGGATGACCGCCACGAGCGCCGGGATGATCATGATCAGCAGGATGAGGGCCACCACCACCAGGAGGATGACGACGATCACGAGGGTGATGACCACCACCAGGACGATGGAGCGGAAGGGCGGAACCGGGCGGAAAGAGTGCGGAAAAATTCCGCTCAAATCAGTGAACCCGGATCTGAAAACGGAGGAAAGAACGAGGATAGATCATACTCAGTACATAATAGAGAGCGGAATATTCCAGATACAGAGCACCAGGAACGCGAGAATATTTCTGAAGATGTTTCTGTGTGTGATTCTACGCTTTCCGCCGCCGGGATCTCAAACCCGGGAAATTCTCCCGGAATCGCGGAACCATCGCCGCATGGTGGAGATACACCGGGCGGAAGTTTCCCGCCGGGTTCCGCTCCATCCACTCTTCCGCCCGGGAAGAGGCAGTGTCCGACATTCAAGGTCAAGGATTTCAAGAAGCTGGATATCATCAAGAAGGACGTGTGTGTGGCTTGCGGGAGGAAGACGTATCTCTCGTATATCGAGAAGCTCACGGACCGCCGGAGGAAGCTGCCCCCTACTGAGGAACCTTGGTATCTCTGCAAGGAATGTTACCTGGAGATGGTCAGGCGGGAGCGGTCCTCGGCTCCTCCGTTACCGGGGATGATCGATGTGGACCGGCTGGAGCGGGTGACAGTCGATATCGGCCGGTGCACGGTCTGCGGGTTGGAGAAGGCGATATGGATTGATAGGGGGAGGGGTATTGCGGTGTGCGAAGGATGTTGGGGGAGGGAGGTGAGAGTACAGACAAGCTTATAGTTAGCATGTACAAAATTTTTATGCGCTGTGGAATTATCCCATCATTGCTAGGTATCAACATCAAACATTTTAAATACTAATTTTTGTCGCAGAATATCTTTAAAAACCTTAAATTATCGATATTTAGTAAAATAGAGAATTCTGGTCAGATCAATAGAAATATAAGATCTAAAAATTATTTATAAGCTGGATATGATCGTAAAAAAGGATGATGGGGGATTACCTCGTTGTGATCATTTCAATAAAGAGGTAATTACTACTGCACGTCCTCTCACTTGGACAGGTAATGTTTCTTATTGGGAGAATATAAATTCTCCTGAAGAATTACCCTGCATGCGAGAGCCGGATTGTCCTTTTGTTATGATATATCCAGGATTTGAGCATGACAGAGCTCTACTATCTGTTCTATGCTGGGATAATAGCGACCATAATCTTGGGATTCATGAAGATGTTTCGGAAGCTACTCTGACCAGCAGGAACAGTGAATTTATCCTGATTTCAGATTCAATTCTGTGTCAGGGAGGGAACATGCAGAAATGCGTGGACCCAGAAAATCCAACCATTTTTTCAATGGCTGGAATAGCTAGGTCATGTGAAGGGTATGAAAATCAAATACAAGTTCGAGGAGAGAATGGAATACACTCCTCATATTCTAATCATAAAATAACTCTCTTTTCTTAATTACAAGATTATCTTCTTCTGACCTTTGGCTTCCTTCTCCCTCCGAATCCTCTCCAGCAACACACTCGCCGGCTCATACTCCCGCCCCTCCCTCCTTGCCAGTTCCGCCTCAATGGGAACCAGTTCTCCACGGAACGCCTTCGAGAGGATAGCCTGGGTCAGCCGGTCCGCACGCTCCTTGCTGATCGCCACCCGCTGCTCGATGCGGTCGGCGAGGGCGAAGAGGGATTCCACGCGGCGGATGATCTCGTGTTGTTCGGGGAGAGGGGGGATTGATACTTTAATCGATCTAACTTGATGATAATTGAGCCCCTCGCGTGTTTGACCCCCCTGTAATTTATAAATTTGATCTTGTCCGATTTGAGAATTAAGGAAAATTGAAAGATATTTTGGAAAAATTGAGCCATCTGTCCGAATAATGCATACATGTTGGTTTACATTTGCAATGGGGATTTCGGGTGGAATAAACGTTGATCTCCCAATTGAGGCACCAGTAATATTCAACAATACATCATTAGGTTTTGTGTGAGTTCTCAACATTGTGTTGTGCAGTTCTTCAGAAATAAAAGCAATATCATCAAAGCGTAATCCATCAGGATACACATTTTGACTTCGAATAAAAGGAACTCCATCTTTCCTTTGATAAGCATTCTTTCCACCCCTCGGTGTAATCCCACTTCCAATAAATATTTTAAATTCGCCAATCGGAAGCCATTTCCATGAGATTGGTAGAATTGGATATTCGATATCTGCTTCGATGTAATTTCTTTCATTTGCTCTCTTTTTTACGGAAACATCTTGAATAACAGGACTACCAATTAGTCTTGAATTATCCCCATGCTCCTCTCGCCACCCCTCTGTCAATCTCCCGCTGCACGCCGCTGCGAGCACCGCCTGACGGAACGCCTTCAGCAATCCCGGCACCCGGTCGAGCCGCTCACGCGAGGCATTCACCCTTGCGAGGAGTTGCTCTACCGCAGCGACAATACGGCGCTGTTCGGCGAGGGGTGGGAGAGGGATAATTGAATTTTCAATAAAATGCTTTGGAACACGCTTTTGTCCAACAGAACCAGTCATATTTTCTTCTGCTGCTTTCCGGAAGGATTCTTGACGAATAAAATGATAGATGTATTCCGGAACAACAGTCCCATTTGACCGCAACGTAAAAAATTCAGTGGAACCGAATCCAAGTCCATTTATTAAATTTCGTGCTATAGCCGCTTTCCCATTTTCCATACATGGGGTTATTTTAGCGAAAATTACATCCCCATCCTGAAAAAAAGTGAAACCATTTCTTACTTCCCCAAATTTACGCCTTTCAGGCTCCGTAATTGCTCCCATATCAGCATCGACAGCAGGCATTGGGATAAATGTCACAGGGGTATCTGAAGGTATACTATCCCGAGATGGTTTTTTGGGGTTTATCTCGCATATTTCCGGGATTTTAATTGATATCCACCCCTCCGGCAGCTCATTCTCGCCATTCATACCCGTTCCCCAGCATCTCGACAATGGTGTTCAGGTCCTCGACGGCCGCCTCCAGCTCCTCGATTGCCTCGGTCGCAAGGTCTTCCGGAGATACGATCTCATCGGCATTGCCAAGCCCCTCGTCCCGGAGCCACTTGAGCGAGTCAATCTTGAAGTCCCGTTCCTTCAGCTCAGTGATATGGAACGACCGCCACCGGTCTTCCCTGGACTGTGTGGGATTCCGTGGAGATCGCCCGTTCGGATCCGGACCATAGCACTCCTCGAACTCGGCGAAGTGTGCAGGAGTGAGCGGGCGGTCCTTCTTCGTGAGGGAGGGCACGTTTGTCCTCGCATCATAGATCCAGGTTGTTTCGGTAGGATAACCTTTAGTGAAGAAGAGAACGTTCGTCTTGGTTCCTGGGGAATAGGGAGTAAATGTACCATTGGTTAAACGAAGAACTGTATGGAGATCGCAATCTTCTGTCAGATATTTGAACACTTCTCCGGCCTGATCAGCAAAAAGCACGTTATCGGGGACGACAATGGCCGCCCTTCCGCCAGGCTTGAGAATGGTCTTCACATGCTGCAGAAAATTGAGCTGCTTGTTGCTGGTATCAATCTCAAAATCCTCGCGGCCTGGTGCCTGGTTCGCACCCTTGGTTCCAAATGGAGGATTGGTAAGGACAACATCGAATCTTCGAGAATCAGGATTCTCATAGATGGAATCCCCGAACGTGATCACTGGTTCAACATTGTGAAGAAAGAGGTTCATCAAGGCCAACCGACGAGGTCGGGCAACGAGTTCCTGCCCGTAAAATGTACCTTTCCGAATTCGTTTTGCGACTTCTCGATCAAGAGCACCCCCCATTGTCTGTTCAAGTAACCACTCGTACGAACACACGAGGAAACCCCCTGTTCCACAGGCCGGATCGCAAATAGTAAATTCCGGGTGGATGCGAGGATCAGGCTTCATACACCGGACAATTGTTTGGATTAAAATCCTGGGTGTGAAATACTGGCCCGCCCCTTTCTTCCCTTCACTGGCCGCTTTCTCTAACAGACCTTCGAATGCTTCAGCCTTCACATCGACGTTCAGGGCAGTCCATTCCGTCTCATCGATAAGACTGATCAACCGCTTCAGGTTCACCGGGTTGGTGAATCGGGAGAGAGCCCCAGAGAAGATATCGCCGAGCAATCCAGGTTGTTGACCCAGTGTCCTGAGCACATCTACATAGTGATCAGTGAGTTCAGTCCCGGATTGTACCACAAGAGTCTTCCAGTCACACCCCTTGGGAAGAGACACCTCCCGCTCATCTGCCATCTTGATGAAAAGGAGGTAAGTAATCTGTTCGATGTAATCGCCGTAATCGATTCCGTCATGCCGGAGGGTATGACAAAAACCCCATAACTTCTGGACAATATCACTCATGCCGCAATCGTCTCATTCCAATTCTGAATTAATGCGGGAAGTCTTCCGTCGAAGGCCCGGTTTGCAGAGACCCAACCCCCCTCGTTGGAAAAGATGGGGATGATCTCGAAGTCCTCTTTACTAATAGAGAGATTCTCAATTAAATGGTGACGGATTCGATCCAGCCACTTCTGCTGGTCTAGAGTGAAAGTCGTCTCCTCTCCCATCCTATCGAACACTCTTTGAATCCGCTCCTCGGCGGTAAGAAGCGGCTCCTCCTCCCTTGCAGCATGTTTAACCATGGATATGAGATCGACAAGGGCTCGGTGGTATCGTGCCTCATGTGCTTTCCGAAGGTTTTCCACAGTGAATCTTTCCCTGGCAGCAGATAATTTCGTCTTCAACTCGATCAATGCATCCGTATTCCAGTCTTTCGGACGATCCAAGAGGATTTTGATGGCTTCGATCTGTTCAGGATTCTCTTTTACAAAACGAGAGAAAAGAGTAAGATAATCCTCGGGAAGATACTCGTTTCCTGCACCATCGTGAATGAGCCAATGAGAGGCTACGACATCTTGTGTCCCATAACTTACGATAAAAGATCGTTGAGGGCGAGTGTAATTCATTAAGAGATCCTGGAAATTCGGATTTCGGAGGAGATCCATAGTTTCTGAAAAATTATGTGCAAAGCGCTGGGGGAGACTCATCGCATATCGCCGAAGATCTCCTCCTTCGACAAATGCCCTGAACTGGTCCCTCGATACCCCGTCCATCTCCTTGTCGATTCTTTGGAGACGCTTCACCAAAACGCGGATATTGTACTCGCGGTCACGGTTCTCATAAATATCGTCGATGATCTGAACGATACTTCTTGTCTCGCGTTCGGGTGGATCGACGGTGATATCAGTTGCGTTCCGGAAATAATTCAGGAGAGTTCCCCCAAAACAATCAAACACCACAAAATGGGATTTGTCAGGGTATTTCTCACCCTTTCGTGTACCCCTGCCGAGCATCTGAACAAATAAAATACGTGACTTCACAGGACGTAAAAAAACAATATATTCGAGATCAGGAATATCAACACCGGTTGAAAGAAGATCAACAGTCACTACAATACCAGGTTCTTTCCGGTTCCGGAATATCCGGATATGTTGGAGGGGTCGATCTACCTTTCCGGTGATTTTATCGACGAATGACTCGCCTCTGGAAAAGATCTCCCTGGCTAATCTGACAAGTTGGTCTGCATGTGAGGTGTGATCAAGATCATTCGCTGCAAAAATGAGGGTTTTGGGAAATCTCCCGTAAATCCTCTCATGATCTTCTGAATATTTTTTGATCTCTAAGAGGATTTTACGGTTTGAATCGGGGGAAGTGACCTTTCGTTCAATTTCAGTCGTATCAAATTGACGTTCATCTTCAAGGGTATCATAAAATCTTGAACCCTTTTCAGTATCAACAACCTCAACCTGTTCCCCTTCGTGAAGAAAAATCCCATTCATCCGCACATCAGAGGAAATAACAACTGCGTCGTAATCCACGAGGTATCCTTCACGAACCGCACGAGTATATTCATAGCGGAATACTGGCTCACCGAAATAGGCGGTGGTATGAACTGCAGGTGTTGCAGTCAAGCCGATTTTTATTGCATCAAAATGGTTGAGCGTGTCACGCCAGACCGATTCCTCTGCAGCAGTGTATCCACGGTGGCATTCGTCTGCAATCACGATATCAAACGCATGAATGGGAATGTTCAGGCGACCTGTATCGTCATCGAGGGGTTCATCTTCAATATTGTAGGTACTGCCTGCATCCCGACCAAATAGATACGAAGTCATCCTCTGGATTGTACAAATATAGACGAATGTACGTTTCTCATTTGGTTTAGTAAAATACGAGCTTGAAATCTGTGTCGGATTAAATGGTTCATCCTCATCAAAATCATCGCGGAAGAATCTATCGCTGTAAACCTCGTAGATTTTATCAAATTTTAAACCTGGCTCGGGTTCAAAGGAGGCAAATGCTTTGATGGCCTGGGCTGCTAGGGCTCGTCGGTCAACAAGAAAGAGAATCCGTTTCCCAACTCCGGATTTCATCAATCGATAGACCTCGTTTACCATTAACCGGGTTTTTCCTGTCCCTGTCGCCATAGCGACAAGCATTCTTCTTCTTTTTGCGAAAATCGCCTCTTCAATTGCAATATTCGCTTCAATTTGATAAGGCCGGAGACTCTCCGGATTATTGGGTTTCTGACGTAAGGAATACTCGGCATTTTCCAAATTCCGGTCCATAAGTTCAACAAGAGCACCCGGAATATGGAATTTTGAAATCTCCCGAGAGAGATTCAAATGGTGGCGGACATCATGGAAGAAAAAGATCTCGCCATTCGTTGAATAGAGAAAAGGAACATGATATCCTCGATAATTGAAAGGAGTGTTGTGCAAACCTTGTGCATATCGTTCTGCCTGAGTTAAGACTCCTTCTGGTCCGCGGGTGACCCTTTTTGCTTCAATAACTGCGAGAATTCTCCCTTTTACACAAAGAACATAATCAGCAGGACCATTATCAGTGGGATATTCTTCTATGGCATGCCTCTCTAACTTGGATAAATCCATGCCCTCTTCATAAGGAACAACCGTCCAGCCGGCTGCCTGTAATTTTGGATCAATCCGCAGCTTCCTGGTCCTCCTCTCGCTTTCGTATGTCATTCCCTTTCACCAGAGAATAGCAGAGTACCCTATTGGCACTCCGAATACTATAGATTCAAAAATAGACTAAATAAATGTAGCCCGAATAAAAGTACATTACAAAGTCTCTTCATTGTAGCGCATTTGTTGTTTAAAAGAATATTTCGCGACCAATTCAAGATCCACCCCAACATTCTTAAGCAATTTATATCCACCCTCCCTCCAGCCCTCAATTGAGGGCAGGAGTATCAGCAAAATGGCAGACTTTGTCACACAGACCGTAGTTAAGTCGGCAGTCAGGGAGCTTACGGCTCCGATTGTGGACGTTGCGACCTTTGCAGGGATCGTGCAGACCGTGCTCACGACTAATCCCTTCGGGTGCACCGCATACGAGACCTCGAGTGGCCCCATGCCGGCGATGGAGAAGACCCGGGAGAGCTATACCGCCCGGATCGTCTACCAGGACGACGATGCGAACACCACCGGTACCATCACCGCCCGTGCCCCCACCGTGGCCGGCTTCAACACCGTGAAGTCCGAAGTCCTCGGCGATGCCGAGATGACTGCCGCGATGGGAGGGGACCCGGCGAACGATCCCGAGTCCGAGCGGTATTCGACCACGATCAAGTGCCACGATCCCAGCGGCGAGATCTACTATGTAGCCTTCGCCCGCGATGAGGTCCGCGTCACCTCCTACGAAGCGGACGCAATCCTCGCCGTGATCGAGGCCTGGGCCGACACCGTGGCTGCACTGGCCTGAAGACCAACAATGAAAGTTCCCTTTCCAGGGAGGGAGGGGCCATGGATGAAGGATTCATGTTCCTCCTCGGTGTGTGCCTCGGGAGCCTGATGATGCTCTTTGCGATCGTCAGGATCATCATCGAGATGCATGACCGGATGGAGCTGAACCTGCGGAGGCGGTGAATCCCTTCACCGCTTCTTCCGGTGTGGTTGCCTCCCCCTTGAGGAGAGTAATATGGAGAATGAATTAGTCCAGATTTTTGAGCTGTTTGTTGCCCTGGTAGCGGCCATTGTCGCCTACTGGCAGCACCAGCAGAAGAGCCAGGCAGTCGAGGCCAGGGAGGAAGCGGTCGTTGAGAAAGAGATCGCCCAGGCTCAGCAGTGGGTCGCAGAATCGGAGAAGAACGATGTAGTCGCATACTTCGATCCATCCGATGAAACGGTGACCAAGCCTCCGGAGACGGTTCCGGCCAGGTCCTGGAAGATGAGCGATGAGACCAAGCGATGGGTGACCTTCAATCACAAGCCCGATGAGCAGGCATCTCTCCTGAAGCAGATTGCAGAGGCAGAAGAGCAGAAGAAGTATAGGTACTTCATCTCAGTGCCCGGGTGCTTCTACGAGATAGAGTACGGGCTGCTAAAGGGAGGAGGGAGGGGGTGATTTTTCCCTCTCTCAAGAACCACATCGAGGCGTACTTGGTGAGAGAAAGACCAGAGACCTCATTGAGAGACAGGCATCCTTGAATAGAACATTTGAGAAAGAATTGAGCATTTTCCCAAAGATGTCCCAAATACGATCACATTTGGGAATAATATGGGAATTCGCCCAAATCAATCCTAAAAATTTAAATAGAATAATCAAGGGGTAACATCAGGAATTATTTCTCGCGATAATAGTATTTCGCTGAGCGCCGGATTCCAGTATAGGTAATTTGAGGGTATTGATCTCTCAATTCTCTCATCAGGCGTTTCACCTGGTCACGATTAAGGCGGGTTATTTTTCGAATATCTGCATTGGTCAGGAAGTTCTCAGGAGAGTCGTTTTGCTGACGAAGCATGCTGAGCACATGCATCTTCGCCGCCTCCCATTCGGTTCTCCGGTCTCCGTACGGGTGCCCATCCAGTTCGAGTTCACGGTATATAGCCGGATGAAGTGCCCAGTAGATGCTCCGGCCGGAACCCCCGTGTTCCAGATACCCACGTTCATGCTCCATGGTATGAAGGATATCCCGGGCTTCCGTATCGGTACGCTGGATGAGTTCCGCTGCACCATGAATATCGATCTCTCGATGAGAGAGGAGATAATCGAGAATGAGGAGGTAGTCAACATCAAATCCCCGTCCCGATTGTGCTTCTCTCTCAACAAATGCACGGAAGGGTGCCGAGAGCTCACCGCCTTTGAGAATTACTTTTATCGAATCCCCTGATTGCTCGATTATCGGAGGTTCTTTGCCCTCTATAAGCATGTATTTGTACATGCGGGTGATCCCAAGACTTGTCCGGTTCACCAGTCTCAATTTGGTAAGTGCTTCGACCAACTTTGGATTACGGGCAACAGGCGGGTGATGAAGAATGTTTTTAGGGGTGATTCCCCCAATAAATCCCCCGGGATTACTCAGCTCTAACTTTCCGGGATATTGCTTCACCATGATCGGGCTGTTGATCCGATAATCTGCATGGCTCAACGCATTCATCAGCGCTTCCCGCAGCACAATCTCTGGGTATCTACGATATTCAAAGTGGAACATCCCGTAATTGATGGTAGTTACAGGATTTTCTGCCATGATTCTATCGGTAATTTTTGAAAGCGCAATGATGAGCGGATCTGTTCCTTCAGCCCGGTCAAGGTAATCCGTGTCATCACGCATCCTGAGGTATATCCAGTAATAGTGAGGGATAAATTCCCGGATTGATGCTTCCTTTCCGATAAGAAGAAGGCCCGCTTTAGTCAACTGGCCATTGGAGATTAACCCGAGTGATACGAGAAAATCGTGGTCCTGCAATGAAAGAAGATCTGCGGGAGCCTGTTCTTTTGCCGCAATTTTCCTGAGTGTCTCCACTGCACTGGGGGATACATGCTGTTCAGCATTACCGGGAATAATATCAGAAGTGGTATCACCTTCTCCGGTTTCCACCATGATGCTACGGCGCATTGTTCCAGTAAGAGGCTGACAGTCCTTTCCTACCCGGATTTTAGCACCTCCGCTCGTATCGGTGTATGGCCGCATCCCGGGATGGATATGCATAACAAGGAGCCGCCCCGTCCCCTCAGGAACCCTCATGTCTTCGAACATTGGAGTGATCTTTGGATCGGTGGCGTCATACACCCGCTTCATAAGGATATTTTGATCGATTTCCTGGGGGACTCCAAGGATCGCGTTGACTCTCCCTATGACCTTGTCCCTGACGCCAAAAACCACAGTGCCCCCTCCACCATTTGCCATACAGATTGCCATTTCAATGACATGTGCAATAGCATTCGGAAGACTCTTCACATCCCATTCCTTGAAATCAATATCCTGATCTTCGAGATCATCGGCTTTTACAGAATCGAGTTGATCGAGGAGTTTGGTGATTTCAGCTGTGGTTCGCATGATAATGCAAGGATGATATGAGTAATTCCTTTAGGAGGAATACATTATTTGAAGGGTTTATCAGCAGCAACATTCTTAAAATATTCATATCGATCATTGGGCCCTTCTCGTTATCCTGTGCTCCAGGACACCCTCCTTCACATCGTGAGGCTACTCACACTCATTTTATTGATTGTAATGGTATTTCGCCGCGTTTTCGAGGAAATGACAGGAATTTATAAATACTCTCTCACGCGTTATTGAATTGAGGCATTTAAGGTGGCAGAATTACCTCTTGCAGCCGTTGCGAGGCTTGCAAAGAAAAATGGAGCAGAGCGTGTTGGCAGTGACGCTACTCTTGCTCTTGTCGCAAAGGCAGAAGACTATCTTGCGTGTCTTGTGAAAGAATCAAACAAGCTCGCAATACATGCAGGAAGGAAGACTATCAAGGAAGAGGATGTGGAACTCGCAGCCAGATCTGGATAATCCTCATCTCCTCCTTATTCTCGTTTCTTGTATCGGTGTTTCTTGGCATTCATTTCGATACGGGATTCAGTTTGTTTCAGATCTAATACGACATTGGCCTTAAGGGACCTTCTTTTTGGATTCTTTTTACGCGGAACATGAGATCTCCAACATGTTTTATATCTCTAAGAAATCTATTTTTCCATACAAGTTATACATTTCCTACTTGTGGGAGAAATGACATGGCAGGGCTGAAAGGAAAACACATGTTCGGCATAGTAAAGGTTGGGGAGAAAGGTCAGATCGTCATCCCGGCCGAAGCCCGGAAGATCTTCGATATCAAGCCGGGTGACAGCTTGTTGATGCTCGGAGATGAGGAGCAGGGAATCGCGATTGTAAAGAGCGAACCGTTCATCCAGTTCGCGGAGGAAATTTTCAAAGCAAAGGAATCCAGGGAGGAAGAAGATTGACCGCGATCAGGACAACCAACCTGATGAAACGATATGGAGAGAGGATCGCAGTCAATAATCTTAACCTTACAATACGAAAGGGCGAACTGTTCGCGCTGCTCGGAGTGAACGGCGCCGGAAAGACCACGACTATCAAGATGCTGTCGTGCCTCACTGCGCCTACTGCCGGTGACGCAGTCCTCCTGGGTGACAGTATCTTAACCGGTTGCCCTGCAGTAAAGGAGAAGATCAATGTCTCGCCGCAGGAGACTGCGGTCGCCCCGAACCTGACTGTCATGGAGAACCTCGAGCTGATAGCCGGGATATATGGCAGCGACAGGAAGACCGCAGGGACGAAAGCAGCCAGGATGCTGTCGGTATTCGGTCTCGATGAAGTTGCCGGCAGTAAGGCAAAGACACTGTCGGGCGGGATGCAGCGACGGCTCAGTATCGCAATGGCGCTAATCTCGGAACCGGAGATCCTGTTTCTGGACGAGCCGACACTCGGGCTCGACGTACTTGCACGGCGTGAACTTTGGAACACGATCAGGAAACTGAAAGGTGAGGTCACCATCATCCTCACGACCCACTACATGGAGGAGGCGGAGGGGCTCTCGGACAGGCTGGGGATAATGGCAAAGGGCGAGCTGAAAGCGGTAGGGACAGTTTCCGAGCTCGTATCCCTCGCAGGAGGAGCCCGGACGTTCGAGGACGCCTTCGTGGCGCTCGCAACGAGGCAGGGAGCGGGGACATGAGGTTCCTTGTCTTCGCCTCGCGCAACTACAAGGAGATCGTCAGGGATCCACTAAACCTTGCATTCGGCTTCGGCTTTCCGATTGTCCTGCTCCTCATGCTCACCGCCATACAGGCAAACATACCGGTAGGTCTGTTTAGGATCGAAGAACTTGCCCCGGGAATTGCTGTATTCGGCCTTGCGTCCATCTCCCTCTTCTCCGCGATACTGATTGCAAAGGACAGGAGCACGTCGTTCTTGATGCGGCTGTTCACATCGCCACTTTCCGCATCTGATTTCATTCTCGGCTACACTTCCCCGCTGCTGCCGATTGCAGTCATGCAGTGCGCCATCTGTTTTGCCGTCTCCATCTTCCTCGGGCTGCCAATGAATGTCAACGTGCTGGTCGCGATTGCAGTCCTCATCCCGGCAGTCGTCCTCTTCATCGGTATCGGGCTGATGGCAGGGACGGTCTTAACCGACAAGCAGGTGAGCCCCATCTGCGGGGCGGGGCTCACGAACGCCTGTGCATGGCTGAGCGGGATATGGTTCTCCCCCAGCCTTGTAGGGGGCTGGTTCGAATCGGTTGCCTATGCGCTCCCCTTTGTCTATGCTGTAAATACAGCACGTGCCGCAATAGTTGGCAACTATGCTGCAATCTTCCCGCAATTATGGTGGGTGATCGGGTATGCAGTCGTGATCATGACCACCGCGATCTTTATATTCCGGAAAAAGATGGACAACGACGACATGTGACTGGCAGCAGGTTTTCTGCCGCTTCGGTTCTGTAGAAACCTGCACCGGCACTATCAAGGAGTAAATAATCGACGTATTTACTCTCCTCATCGTTTCTCAGGGTTTCTTTGACTGTTTTGTAATCCCGAAGAGGAAAATTGGATTGCCTGGTATCAACCTCAAGCACAACCTGGGAGCGATTATTGACATTCCAATCCTGTTCCATTAACAGGGGGTCAATCTTTTCTCTCCTGGTTTATGCTTCGGTCAGTTCGGGCATTGTATAATTGATGAGTAGGGCGTGAATTGTTTGGAATGTTATTCATCCTTTACCAGACGCCCCACCATGTTCGCTCCGGTCACCGGTCCGCTCCTCCTCAATCGTCCGGTGCTCCCGGGCACCTCCACTCTCAGCGTGGGGCTGTTCTCTCAAGGAAGATCGTGGTCATGATGACGGCCACAGCTTCGTCGCAATACTCCTCGCCGTCGCCTGATCCATCCCGCTCCTCGCACCATGCTCCGCATCGTGCTCGTCGCTGCACGCCAGGGCAGGATGAATCCCCCACTCATCCGCATGCCTCCATCACCTTCACCGGGTCATAGAGAAGAGTAATCTCCTGGATTTTCTTTAAGTGTCCCACGGTTCTTTCACTCACGTGAATCAGCCGCATCTCGTGGAATTTCCTGATCCATTGGTGAAATTTGACAGGGGTGATTTCCATCTGTACCAGCGCTGATTCGTAGAGCATATCCGAAGTAAGAGGGGAGTCCGGGTCCTCTGTTATCAGGGTCACAAGATGGGTAAGGAGGCCTAACTCGGGAGCGGCCAGGCTCATGACCAGGGGGTCCAGTTGCATGTCCTTTGAGTCTCTATACGCGGATTTTACATGTTCACTACTGACCTCCATAGATCCTTCCTGGTCTGCATACAGAGCGGCTGTCCGGAGAAGATCAAGCCCTACGCGGAGATCTCCACAGGACATGGTCTGGTCAACAATGAGGTTCAGTATCTCGTCGGATAGTGCTCCAGGGCGGAAGGCATTACGAATCCGGTCCTGCAGAATGCCATGGACTTCATCCCGGGTATAGAGCGGGAAGTTGATCTCCATCGGCCGGAAGACTGAGATCACGTCTGGGTCAAGTTCCCGGGAAAAGTCTGTTTCAAGGTTGTTGACCGTTGCAATGACTCCTGCCTTCGTGCCGGGATACGTTTCCTGTGTGAGGAGAAGGAACGAGAGTACGGAATTGAGTACTTTGTCGGGCAGCAGGTAATTCGCATCCTCGAGACAGACTACGAGAACCACGTTTCGTTCCATCATAGCCTTCCCAATCTTATGATGTATCTGTTGGCTGGCATATTCCGAAATGGAAGGGGAGTTCCCAAACATCTGGAGATGAATCCTCGATAAAATGTCGAAGAGGGTCTTGTCAATCTGGCAGTTCACATAGACGGGGATGATCCTTTTCGTGGCTTCTTCCACTTCTGCAAAGATTCGCTTGACGCAGGTGGTCTTCCCGGTCCCAGGCAGGCCTCGCAGGATGGTATTGACCGGCTTGGCACCGTGGAGGGCTGGGCCCAGGCAAAATGCCAGGTCTTTCATCTGGGCATCCCGGTAGTTGAATTGTTCCGGGAGATGGTCGAATTCGAGCACATCGCTGTCCCGGAAAATGGTATGGGATGAAGAAATGGTATTCGGTACCATGACCTGAGATTACCACGACTCTTGTTGAAGAAGAACCATACGGGAGGTGAAAGTGATGGGAAGAAAATTCATATCCTGCGAATCATTTCATTCTTTCGACGGATTTGATCCAGGGTACATATTATTGGCGAGGATTCAGATTTTTAATATTCGAAATGAACTTCGCACAGGAGGGACTGATCTTCTCATTGACTCGCTTCAATCCGACAACGTCGGAAATCAGTTTTAGATCCATTGCATCAAAACGTGGATACTGCAGGAGTTGTTCATCATCGTTTGTAACATGATAGTGATAGTATCCATGTAGGTAAATGAGCATGTAAGTGAGGAGATTGTTAAACCGGCGGGCGGAAGTATAGACTACTTGCCGCTGGTCATAATTGCACTGGATGTCGCCCTCATTATACATCCTTATTGAGAGATCGTAATCTTCCAGAATAGAAATGTCCCTGTGACCATCGATACGGTCATACGTATTTCTCTTCATTGCCACGTTGGAACCGATCAACCAGTAAAAATCTAACAGATGGAGAATTTTATACTGCTCTCTCCACATCTGGATAAGTTCAGATCTGAATGTTCCGTCATAAAAAAGGACGGGTCCTGTACTGACGTCATAGCCTTGATCGATCAAGTTCGCCCCTATCACCTCCAGCCAGTCTGTCTGGTGAAGCGTGTCAGCATCGGTGAATACAAGAATATCTCCATGGGATGCCTCTACTCCATCTCCTCTTGCACCTCCAATACCACTCCTTTTCTGAGAAACCACCTGATCTGCAAACTGTCCCGCAATCTCTCTCGTGCAATCCTCGGAACCCCCGTCGACAACGATGATCTCAAAGGAATCCCGGTCGATATTCTGTTCAAGGAGCGAATGCAGGCAATAACTTATATTCTCCTGTTCATTCAACGCAGGGATAATAATCGAGATCATTAAGGTGTGTCACCTTCCTGTCTGAATATGAGATGCCAGCATGTCGTTGTACACACTCTTCACGTGCATCGCAACGTCGCATCTACAACTATACAGGGGATATACAACCAGCAATGCCAATATTCCAAAATGGAGGGCTACTTCGATCCCAAAGAAGTGGACCGCCAATTCCAGCACGATGAGAGAAATCAGCATTGTGCATACAAGAAGCACCAAGCCCGTCCTTTGACCGATTCTTACGACAGTCGTATACGTATTGCCCAAATCCTCCCTGTAATCATTCACTTGATGGGCGATCAGAGCCTCACAGCAGACGATGGTGCAGAGCGATGCGGTCACTGCCAATACCTGCAGTGACATCACAGGGGGCCCTCCTGCAAGCGTGAATCCGGCCAGAAATGGAAAGCCACCGAACATCACACCGTGACAGAGTACATCCACCAGGAACCAATCCTTTACACGCACAGGTTCTGCCGAATAAAGAGTAAGAGTGAGAATACTTACGAAAGTGAATAAAAATCCGAGAGTGTTCATTATTGCAGATACCAAAATTGCGATTGTTACAAGGAATGCCGAAAGCAGCAGGGTGCCTCTTCGGGTAATATGGTTGCATGCAAGCGGATTTTTATCCGATTCAACCTTTCTTTTATGCTTTTTATCGATTTCCACATCAAAATAATTGTTAATCACGAAACCGTATGCAATAACGCAGAAAAAAACAATTCCTATCGGAATTAGGTCTGGAGAAAATCCGCACGCCAAAAATGCTCCGGTTAAGGGGAAAAACAGGTAAAACCTGATCCAGTCCTTAATCCTCATCATTTTGATATAATCGGTTATCCGGTCCATGCTTTCACAGTCCTTGGTTCCGTGGAACGGGGGTATATCCAGTTTCATCTGATATCTGTTTTTACCAATCTTGGATGGTCTGTTCCGCTTCTTTCGAATGGAGGGAAACAATACTCTTTGCCCGGGGTGCAGGCTTCTCAAATCTCCCCATGATTGAGAGCATTGCAGGCATGATGAAGATCGCACCGATAAGGGAGAACGCCACGGCGATCAGAGTCGTGATGCCAAAGTTGGCGATAACGGGAAATGTCGCGAGACAGAGTGCCGAGAACCCGAAGAACGTGGCAAGGCCCGAGACCGTGATAGCGGTACCGATCTTCTGCACGCTCTCCTGGATGGCGGCAATATGATCGTGCATCCTCTCTTTCTCCTCTGCATATCGCTCCATGACAAGGATTGTGTACTCGGCAGCTACCCCGATAGTCATCGATCCCAGCGTTGCGGTGAGCGGCGTATAGTCGATGTTGAGGATATACATCATGACGGCGTTCCAGCCCACGATGAAGATGATCGGGATGATCGGTGAGACTGCATGGATGTGCCGGTACACAAGGACGAGGAAGAGAAAGACCAGGATGAAGCCGAGATAGGTCATCGTCTCCTTGGAATCCGACAGGGATCTCATCATCTTGGTGTACAGTTCAAAATTTCCTGCAGGATCTATGGTAATTCCAATCGGGGGTTCGAGGAAAGCGATATCCCTGTTCATCTGCTTCTTTAAGGTGTCCTTTTGTCCTATCGAGAGTGTGATGGTGTTGAATTTGATGATCGCATTCATCGAACCGCTGATGTAGGATTTTTTAGTATCTTCGGGGATTTTTTCCAGCACTGCATCGAGCCCGGCCTGAGTTTTCGGCATCACGCCGCCATTATACTGGAGGACATAGGTAGCGATGCTTGTGGATGTTGTGAGTTCCGGGCGGTGCGAGAGCTCGTACTCCTGGAACTCCTTCATCCAGATCACGGTGTCGAGGTCCGTTATGCGGGAGCCCTGGACAAGGAAATCTGCGGTATCGGTCGATCCCATGATACGGGTGACCTTGTCGATGTTGATCTTGGCCGGCATTCCTGTTGGAACCATTGCGTTCTCATCCGATTGCACCGGAATGGCAGGGTCGATCTGATAACCGATAAACGCGATGCAAACGGCGATAAGGAGGATTGGTATCGGATTTTTTGCGATTTTTACCGATACATCCGTGAGGAACTGGCCATAGGAGAAAGAACTCTTCTTCCCGTTTCTTGTATTCCGACTTTTTTTTGGATTCGCAATGATCGTGTTGCATGCATCCGTTCCCACTGCATAACATTGGTCGGTTTTTTGCAACTTGGGCTGGTACTTCAGCAGGAGACCCAGCGTGGGCATACCAATGCACGAAACCCAGTAGCAGATGAAGATTCCCATAATCGCCACAAGGCCGAACGAGCGGATCATGGGAATGTCCGATATAAACATTGCAAGAAAACCCATGCATGTGGCAAGCATCGCGTACATTACTGCAGGGCCGGTGCGAGTCACGGTCATGAAGACTGCATCTTCGAGCGATCCTTTCCGGGCCTCTTCGTCGAACCTGGCGTGGAACTGGATCGCGTAATCGATCCCAAGACCAATCAGGATCGGGAAGGCCCCGATTACAACCATGCTCAGATTGATACCGGTCATTCCCATCAGACCAAGAGAGACCACAAGGCCGATCCCAACGAGGATGACCGGCATGAACCGATAGCGGACATAGGAAAAGAGGACCCCCATGGTGATGACCAACAGGACCATTGCCCCTCCGATGAGAGTGGCCATGTTATTTGAAAGCCCTTCAATCATCTGTTGGGTAAACGCCGGGGTGCCGGAGATTTCCACTTTGACGCCAGGTGGTGCGTTGGAATTGTCGATAATCGATTCCACATTGTTCAATACGGACTTCTGGACATTTTCAGACAATTTTGGAGCGAGCTGGATCTGGATGAGGGTGAGAATATTTGAAGGTACGACTTGGTCACGAGTCTCCGGAGGGAGTGAATTGACGATCCGATCGATCTCTTCACTCGACTCAGGGAGCGTACCGCCGTTCGCGCTTTTCAGGACGTCGACGACGGAAAGCGTGCTCATGATGTTCTGTTGCTGCCGGAAATCCGTTTCAAGGGTATCGACGTATTCCAGCACTTCCGAGCTCAGAGGATCACTGGCTTCGACAATGAGAATGATCGTATCTGACTGGAAGTTTTCCTCATAATTTGTCTGGAGGACCCCACCGGGGGTGTCCTTGCCTATATAGGTCTCCCACCCTGTGTCCATGGTGAGATAGGTCATGCCATAGAGGCCGAGACAGATGATGGCAAGGAAGAGGGCGACGACCAGCTTGGGTCTCCGGACGATCATTTTTGCGATGCTTTCAAAGATTTTATCTATCATGGAATCGCGGAATCCTGACTTGAAATTCCTGTTTCTTGATCGTCTTCCTAGTCGAACAATCGGACGGGATGCCCGAAATGGCAATCTCGAAATAATATCCTTTGATGCCTTTCTGTCGAGATTGGACTGCTGAATCCGTTCGGACTGCTATAGTATGAGGTCGAACGTGCCTGCCAACATGCGTCCGATGAGCCTGCCATTTCTTGCGATGAAAAGGTGATGTTCCGAGGATATCTCCTGGTTTGTAGAGAACTACCAATCTACCATTCACCCGCACCTGGATGTGTTCTTTTTTGATCAACGTTTTTCGCCTGTTGATCGATATCTCAACGACGTTGATGGCATCGTTGTTAGGTACAGAAAGTGCGACAGCGAACAGAGTCCACCTTTCCTTCCTTGAAATTTCTTCGTTCATGGCACCTCGATACTTGGTGATAGATCCCATGCCCAGACAAAAAACGTGAAAAAGAGGCATGCAAGTGCTATAACGATAAAGACGAGAGCAAGATAATTCGCAGTCGTGCTGCTCTCTCTCAAAGGGATGACGATCCCTTCACCCAACAAAAAGGAGATACTTTCTGGAATGAATACCCCTGCAGACAACCATCTCACCCCAGGTAAACCTTCATATCCGACTCTTTGACAGGGACATTCAAGAATCGCTGTAGTTGCACTGATCTATTATTGACATGCATTGCGGCACATCTCATCGCATTCATTTCGTGAACCTTGTTTTTTTGGAGAACCATGCAATCCGAAAATCTTTCACCGGGAAACACTCCGTCTTGAGCGGTCAATCCTTCTGGCGTCGCCGGTAGAGCCAGTACCCGCCTCCAATGATGGCGACTGCAGTGATGACCAGAATAACAGGACTGCTGCCCAGGAACCCCCCAATCCCGGCGTCCTTGACAACTGTGATCCGGACCTTTATCGGATCTGATATGATGCTGTTATCAAGGGCATCCCGGAACCGTACCTCGGAATCCAGTCCGTATTCCTTCTCGATCGCCGAGCCATCGACAGAAATCTCAAAAGTCGCCTCTCTCGTCTCGCCGGGCGCGACAGTTCCTAAAAATGCCGTGTCATCGTCACTCGTGAAAGGGTCGACCACACTGATGCGGGCCTGGGCGCTGTAGACCGTGGCACCGCCGGAATTCTGAAACACTACAGTGATGGCCTTCTTCTGGCCGGGTGAGATCTCAATCGGGTCGGATACGCTTGTAAACGACACTTTCTCACCGACCGGTATTCCAATCGTTGTGCGTTCAGTGTCGACGGTGTCACCCTCATAATTCTCATAGTTGATATACACATCCAGAGGGTACGTGTTGCTCTCAGCGTCCCGGTTCACGGAGATCTTGGACTTTACCGTGACTTCTGCCCCTCTCGAAAAATCGCCTATGAACGTGCTGCCATCGGTCGGGATGGCCGGGCTGTTGTCACTACCGGTGATCTTCAGGACCGCGTTCTTTCCGTCCTCCTGCCCGGTATTCTGTATCACCAGGGTCAGGTACCCTTCCGTTCCTGCATTGATGTGTTCGGCATTGGACGAGATGATTGAGAACTGCAGCTCCGGTTTGATCTTCACCGGGAGCATGAGGGTCTCGTTCTCTTTCCGGTACCTGTACTGGATGGTATCGGTCCCATACTGGTCGGCCATCCACAGGTAGGTGTACTTGAGGTTCAGGGGAAGATCAAAGGTCCCGACGGGGGCATCCCGAGGGATCTTTACATTGAAATTCACGACGGTGCTGCTCCCCCCCTTGAGGTCTCCGATCATCTGGGGATCGCTCTTGATGATGATCGGGGAATCCCCCTGGCCGAGCGTCACCGTCATCAGCTTTGCAGTGTTCGGCAGGTCATCGCGGTCGATGATACCGGACTGGACGAATTTGTATTCATTGAGGCCCTGGTTCTGGAGCCTTACCGCGATGGTCGCATCATCCCCTGGGCTGAATTCATTGGTCCCCGATACGGCTGCAGTCATTTCCGGAAAACCTGCCATGTATTTTTCCCCTGCACTGACAGGGGTGAGTATGATACATGTTAAAAAAATTAAAATCAGAATTTCACAGACCAAACCTAACCTGGCAGTGCAGGAGAGTGAAGGCCAATTGTCCCGAATTGAACCGGTTATCTTCTGTCTTTTGATCATTGCTGGTTCCTTTACAGTAGTAAATTTTTTTAATAACGTATTGTTTTATTCAGATTTCCCGCCGAACATAAAAAAGATATCCATTAGTTAGTAAAATTTTTTAAAAACGATATAACAAAAGAGAAGGTGGGGAGAAATACAGATAATTCGCAGAGAAATCCTCATGCATTACCGGTGCACCTGTACGAACCTGCAGGTATAAGGATCTCGAACCGGGCCCCTTTTCCGAACTCACCAATCTCGGTAATGATAAGGCCGGTGATGGCAAGGATATCCCGGGAGAGGGACAACCCAAAGCCGGTATGCTTGAAAAACCGTCGGCTGAAAATATTCTCCTTTGCATCTGGTGGAATGCCGATCCCATCATCCTCGCAGACAACCGTGAGCCCGCCGTCGGTTTTTTTCCACGAAAATGAAATATGAGTTACTTTTTCTCCGTGTTGGAGTGCATTTTCTATCAGGTTATAAAAGACTTTTTCCAGGAGGGGATCCGCATAAATCTCAACAGTCGCCAGATCGATGGAAATCGTCGCCTGTGTCGGGCCCAGATTTTCACACGCCTTTGAAATAACCAGTTTGAGTTCTTGCCACCGTGGCGACTGGGCTCCGATATCCTCATAATCCTTGGTAAAACTGATCAACTGGCGTATCGTGTCCGTTGCGTGTTTTTGCTTCACCAGGTATTCCTTCAACTGGGTATCTGAAATCAAACTCTCAGATAAGTTCTGGTAACCCATGAGAATAGTAACCTGGTTGAGGATATCGTGGCGCGTGATCGAAGACAGAAGAACCAGTTTCCTGTTTGCCTCTTTCAGCGCAGTCTCAGCTAGTTTACGCTCGGTGATATCGCGGGCAATCACAAGCGTTGCCTTCTGGCCCTTGTAATTGGAGGTAATCTGATTGACCTCAACGGGAATTTTTATCCCATCCTTCCCCACGAACAGGGTTTCGAATGTTACCGGTTTTTGTTCTTGTATGTTCTTCTCCAGATCAAAACGCAGCCTCTCCATCTCATCAATAGCAAAGGCATTCATGGCATCTTTGACGGACATCTGCAGGATTTCCTCCCGGTTGTAATGGAGGAGTTTACAGGTGGTGTCATTCACTTCAAGAAACCTGCCGAGATGGCCATCGGGCATAACCTGTATGATCGCGACAAGATCATTTGTATTATTGAATACCTGCCTGAACTTCTTTTCATCCTCTTATAGCGTATCCTCAATTCGCCTTCGAAGAGCAATCTCTGTGTTCAGGGATTCATGGGCCCGCGCCAGAGCCGTGGTTTGTTCTTCCAGCAGCTGTTCGAGCTTGGTATTGGTACTCATTGTCGTATAATCCTGATCAGGCATCTCGTGCGCCCTCTGGCATTGAGTTAGGGGCTGCGATCTTCATTTTGTAACTCAAGTTTCCCGTCCTGCCTCATCCTGTCCCATAACCCTTCGCTCATTGCCCGTGTATGCAGGATCATCGCTTTATTCGTGGTATTCATACCGGTTACATGCATGGCGGGAATCGGAGGGATTGTCAAAAGTTCCTCATTGTCAACGATCAGTTCCAGAACATTATCAAAATTGATAAAATTTTCCACATTTTTTACACCTAGCGGAAGCGAGGGGAGATATGCCCTGATTCTTTTTGGGGAAAGGACATTGATCACGTGATTAGGGTTCGGGAATTTTTGTTTCAGTGTCTCGATCAGGTCGCGGTCATCCGAAAGGACGGTCAGGTTTAGGTCGATATTTCTGAGGCTGCTCCCTTCCAGTAACACCAGATACCGCTCTGCCATGATACATTCAATACTATGTCGGGCATTCCGAAACATGGATCGTATTTTAAAATTGATATTTGAATCCCCATAGACGGTCCAGAGTGCATCGGAACGATCTCTGTGGATCTTTTCCTGCTCAAGTATGTTGAGTTCCTTTAAGGCAATCTCTGCGGAGGTCGTATGGCGTTCCATCAGGATCTTAATTGCAATTTCGGGTTGGATTGGGCTATACATGGCAGGTTTTGAATTTCTCTTTACCGCAAGGCCCACCTGTGTGAGATTATCGAGAGATTCATAAATGCTTGGTTTGGAGATCCCCAGATAATCAACCAGTTCTTTTGCTTCTGCTCCGTTAAAGAGGACGAGGGCAGCGTACGTTCGCGCTTCATACTTGGATAATCCCAGATCCATGAGAGAGATAATGAGTATTCCGGGAATATTCTGCATATTCAATAATGAACACATGTTGTTAAAAAATTAACTACTCAAACCAAAATATTTAATTATCCATAGATTGAACATATATGAAATATTTGTTGTAAAATAATTTACAACATACAAATTTGGAGAGCATACGATGCACCGAACAGAAGTGATGACAAGTGCAGAACAACCCCCTGATCATCAGATACCGAACCGCAGAGAACCAAACATCCACGGAACAGGAAAGACCTCACGGTCACTGGTAATATGGAGTATATCAGTTCTCGCAATCCTGATCGGGTTCAGCCTCTTTTTCAGTCCAGTATGGGCCGAATCTGTGCAGGACACTTATTCCGAAAGGAATCTCTATGTGACCGGTATGACCTATGATCCTGCAGTTTTTTTTACCGGTGACAAGGGTACTGTTACGGTCTATGTCACGAACGGGAATACTGACCAGAGCGTTTCGGTTAACCATGCAGCCTTTGGTGACGACAACATCCGGCGTATTAGTGGAACGTATGATGCTTCCTCGGTCATAGGGCCGTCGCAGACCCGTTCGTATACCTTTTCGGTATCGGCCGACAGCAATGACGGGATGTATTACCCGATATTTTCTTTGAGCTGTATCGGGGAACCGAGTCTCTGGCACCAGGCCGATATCCAAGTGGATAACACTCCCCTCATCCTGATCGTAACTGGCAAACCGGACACATTTGTACAAGGAAGGAAAGAAACTATCGACGTCCAGATCGCCAATCCCCGCAAGAACGAAGTGAAAAATGTGATCCTTGAGATTTCCGGTGCTGATACGGTCATAATGCCGTCAAAAATCTATATCGGGAGATTTGAATCCGGTGCAAGTACTACCGTGAACTTCACGGTTACGCCGGACCAACCAACCACACTGACCCTTGATGTTGACTATAACAACGGGGACAATGTTCATACCGTTACCACGTCACTGCCGGTCACGTTTGCCGACGATAAAAAGCAGGCGAATCCTGTTCTCAGCAATGTAAAATTAACAATAAAAAACGGGATCTACCAGGTAACAGGAGATGTGACGAATGCGGGCCTCCAGACGGCAAATGGTGTTACGGTCGCGCCCCTCTCCCCAGCAGTGCCCCAGGATCCATACCAGAGTTATGTGATCGGAGCACTCAAGCCCGATGATTTCGGCAGTTTTGAGCTTACCTTTTCCGCAGATGGAACAACGAATGTTCCCATCAGGTTGTCATACAAAGACAAGGATGGCAACGTGATCACCTCCCAGCAGCAGGTAAGCCTTACCGGAGCGATCATTTCAGACGCGGATATCACCCAGCCCGGCATCCTCCCGGTGATCGGCGTTGTCGTCATCATCGCCCTTGCATGCGGCGGTTATCTCTACCTGAAGAAACGGAAGAGACAGTAAGGACGGTGCATCATGCAACCGGTCATCCAGTTTTCCGATGTCACGAAGGTCTACCCACTCAGGTCCGGGGATGTGATTGCACTGAATCACATCTCATTTGAAGTTGAGCGTGGAGAGTTCATCGCAATAATGGGCCCATCAGGTTCCGGGAAGTCTACACTCCTCAACCTCATGGGGTGCCTGGATCACCCGACATCCGGGGATATTTTGATCAGCGGGAACAATATTCGCGATATGTCGGATGACCAACTCGCCGATCTCCGGAGAGATCGGATTGGGTTTATCTTCCAGTACTTCAACCTGTTTCCGCTGCTGAACATCGTAGAGAACGTGACGTTTCCCCAAATGCTGAAATCCGGCGAGAGTGTCGATACAAAAAAGGCAACCGAGATTCTCAGGGCTGTCCAGCTGGAGGAACATCTCTTCACCCATACTCCTCTGGAACTATCCGGCGGGCAGCAGCAGCGGGTTGCGGTCGCCAGGGCGCTGATCAACGATCCCGATATCCTTCTCTGCGATGAACCGACAGGGAACCTCGATTCAAAGACCGGCACCAGCATCATGCAGCTCATGACCGAGCTGAACAAAAAGGGGGCGACCATCATCATCGTCACGCACGATCCGACCGTCGCGGAATACACTCGCCGGACGATCCGGATCATTGACGGGAGAATCGCAGCATGACCTCAATTTTCTGGGAGATCTCAAAACGCAATATCCGGCTCCACATGCTGCGCTCGACCCTTGCAATGCTGGGCATCGTTATCGGTGTCGTTGCTATCGCCTCGATGGGGATTCTCGGTAACAGTGTGGTGTCCATGGTCTCCGAAAGTCTCAACACGGTGGGGGACAGCGTCATTGTAAGCCCGTATTCCGGTGGCGGGGGTATGGGACCCGAGGGAATGGGTTCTTCCGGCAGTTCCACGAACCTGAAGATCACGGACCAGAATTTCCAGCAGATCCAGCGTGCAATAGCTCCCAACATAGCGATACCGCTACTTTCGACATCGGAACGCATGAAAGTGGGTGTCGGGGGTGATGATATTGTTGCAATGGTATACGGAGTGGATCCCAAGTATATCACGGATCTCAATCTTGTTTTAACTGCAGGCGATTATAATAACGCCAATTCAGGCTGCCTCGTGGGATCGGAGTTTGCCAAGGACAATAACATCGTGGTCGGTTCCCGGATTTCCATCGGTACTGATGGCGATAAGGGAACACTCCGCGTCACCGGCATCATCGAGGAGCGGGGGATGAGCTTTGATATTAGTACAGATAATGCGATCGTTGTCACGGAAGACTGGTTCGATGCCACCTACAACCGGATTGATTACGATCAGGTTGTTGTGAAGGTAAAAGAGGGTCAGGATACCGCGGTTGTCAAGACCATCATCGAAAAACAGCTGAACAAGCGGGATAAGATCGTAACCGTAACCGACAGCAAGGCTACCCTGGCCACCATCTACGAGACGTTTGGCACGATCACGACATTTGTCTCCGCAATCGGGGCTATTTCAATGATCGTTGCCGGAGTTTCCATCTTCAACATCATGATGATGTCGGTGAACGAGCGGATCAAAGAGATCGGCATCATGCGCAGTATCGGGACACGAAAGAACGGGGTGATGAGTATGTTTGTCTACGAGGCTGCTATCATCGGGATTGTCGGGAGTGTCGTCGGGGGCCTCTTAAGCGTCCTGACAGGGTATGCCATCAGTGCCCTGATGTTCAATACGACCGAATACCTGCTCACCGTATCGAATGTAGTGTCTGTTGCGGGAGGTGTGGGCTTTGGGGTCGTGATCTGTCTTGCCTGCGGCATTTACCCTGCATGGCAGGCTGCGAACTTAAATCCAATCGATGCGCTGAGGCACGAGTGAGCACACTTCCCATTCCTGATTTTTAGGTGATCCGATGAAAACAAACTATCAGAAAAACACACAAAGTATACCGGGAACGTTTTCCCGGGGGATATTGGTACTCAAGAAACTACGGGATGAGGACAACAAGAAGGCACAATTTCAAATACTCGACACATGGCTGAAACATGAAGTAATTTTTTCATACCTGCCGAACAGTCCTGATAAAAAATCCCAAAGTGTCCCTGTATTACAATGGCAGGTAGCAACTATGCCGAAACAGGTGTCTCCATTGCTGAATAGACGGGATCGCCTCGCATGACTGTCGCAATCCATATCGAACACTTAACCCGGCGATTTAACGATCTGGTCGCCGTGGATAACATATCCTTTGATATCGAACACGGCGAGATTTTTGGCTTGCTTGGTCCCAACGGCGCCGGGAAGACAACGACACTCTCCATGCTCTCCACCATGCTCAAACCTACATCCGGTTCAGCGACAGTCAATGGCATCGATATCGAACATGATGAGGATGGCGTTAGGAAATCCATTGGCATTGTCTTCCAGGACCAGAGCCTCGATGAAGAACTGACAGCCTGGGAAAACATGGACTTTCATGGGAGACTCTATCGAATTCCTGCAGACATACGGAAACAACGAATCACCGAGCTCCTCAAACTCGTTGAGCTGGAAGACCGGGAAAATGATATCGTCAAGACATTTTCCGGAGGGATGAGACGACGTCTTGAGATCGCTCGCGGTCTTCTCCACCATCCATCGGTCCTTTTCTTAGACGAACCAACACTGGGCCTTGATCCCCAGACCCGCAATCACCTCTGGCAGTACATTGCCACCTTGGCACGGGAGAAGGGAATCACCATCATCCTTACCACGCATTACATGGACGAAGCCGACCGGTTATGCAACCGGATTGCCATTATTGATCATGGAAAGATCATTGCCCTTGACACTCCGAAAAACCTCAAGGACGGGATTGGCGGGGACGTCGTGACCATCCGCTCGCCAGACCCGGCAGACGTTGTCGCAGCACTGACCGAACCCTGGATCACTCGCGTGGAACAGCATAATGATGAAGTGATTGTCAGCCTGCAGAACGCTGAACAGCACATCAGCACCATCGTGACACTGCTTAATAAAAAAGAGGTTCCCATCGAATCCATAGCGATTCACAAACCGACCCTTGAGGATGTGTTCCTCTCCTTCACGGGAAAAACCATCCGGGAAGAGGAAGCGGACCATAAAACGAACATGCGGATGCATCAGAGGATGGTGAGACATTAATCATGGACATCATTTATACCATCTGGCTCCGGAATATGAAACGCTATATCCGGTCCAAAAGCCGGATCATCGGAAGCATCAGCATGCCGCTCTTCTTCCTGCTCTTCTTAGGTTTCGGTCTGAATTCTATCGTACAAATACCCGGGATTGGCGGGAACTACATCGTGTTCCTGGTCCCTGGCATAGTAGCCATGAGCGTGCTATTCACGTCTGTTTTTTCCGGAATCCAGATCATCTGGGATAAACAATTCGGATTTTTAAAGGAGACACTTGTGGCACCGGTCTCTCGGCTTGAGATCATGTTAGGCCAGACCCTGGGGGGGGCAACAACCGCAGTCCTCCAGGGATTCATGATCCTTGTCCTCTCGTTGTTCATCGGGCTCCAGATCTCTAATCCGGTTGGCTTTCTCATAGCACTCGGGTTCATGATCATGATCGGTATCTCATTCACCGCGTTTGGTATTGCGATTGCTTCACGGATGGAAGATATGACCGGTTTCCAGCTCATCATGAACTTTGTCGTCTTTCCGATATTCGGCTTGTCCGGGGCGCTCTTTCCTATCAGCTCATTGCCAGAGTGGATTGGACCGGTTACCCTGCTCGATCCCCTGACATATGGGGTAGAAGGGATTCGTTACGGTCTTACCGGAGTTTCACAGATTAACCCGCTGGTCTGCGGGGCGGTTATCGGAGGTTTCACAGTAGTGATGACCATACTAGGGGCATTCCTGTTCAGGAAAATCAGGCTCTGAATGAAAACTCATTAGACATCGTACAGGGGATTTGTTGAGATTATTAGGAAGGGGAGGATGTGTATGAACAATAACCGATAAGAAAACAGGAGAATGAGTTCAGGAACGTCAGACCCGGTGATTATTGCCGGTGAAATCTGGATAGTCTCATGGAGATATGATGTGATTGATATGTCAGAAGAACGATATGCAAGGATTTGTGAGTCCAAGAGAAAACAGTCGGAGATGCATGATTCTCCATTACCCCCCTTAGTCCTGTTTCCTATACTTCCCGGGCATAAATCTGGCATAACACATCATATCCTGATCAGCGTGATGCACACTCTACCTAATTAACCAGCACTGGGGACGAAATTCCTGAACCGCTCAATAAATTCCAGGGAACGAGAGTTATGAACGCGGTGGTCAGGGCGCTGTCCAGTATTCTCCTCTCAAAGAATGGTATTTCAGTTAAAAAGCAATTTAACAACCGGATGTAAAATCATTAGTATGGCCATGATTCCACCTGCGCTCATCACGTCGCTCAATACTCTGGGTCTGACAAAATACGAGGCAAGGGTATACGCCACGCTCATCCTATACGATAATGCCGAGGCTAAAGATATCTCTGAGTTCCTTTCTCTCACAAAGCCTAGTGTATATGATGCACTTGATGGCCTAGCTGAGCGGGGACTTGTGGTAAAAAGGAGTTCGAAACCGGCAAGTTATAGTGCAATCTCCCCGGAAATTGCGCTTAACATGCTCATGGGCGATCATGAAAGGGCATTGGAACAAGCCCTTTCAGAATTGAAAGAACTTGAAAAAGAGAAGGTGATATCCGATACAGAAGACGCGATCTGGGCTATTTACGGTGATGCCAATATCAAATATAAGATGCGCGACCTTTTTAGCAAGGCGAAAAAGCATATTAACTGTATCTTGGGAGAACGTTACATTTCGTTCCTGGAAAATATTAATATCCAAGATATTTCCCTGCGACTGATTGTTCTTTCTGATTCCCCGGGGATCGAAGATAAAATACATGCATTGTTTCCTGGAGAACGGGCAGAGATCCACATCGTCTCTTCGGAGAGATACAATACTCCCCCTCCTTTTCTATCCCAGGAATTTGCCGAGGCTCAAAAATATATGAATTTCGAGAACGTGCTTGAGATGAATGTAGATAATGAGGAACTCCTCGTTATCCCCCCGTTCCATCATGGGAGTGGTTCTATGCTGAATACAAGGAATAAAGCTGCTCTCTATTATTTAGAAACACTCGGGCAGGTATACAGAGATTGGTTTATAGAAGGTGATAAGAGCCAACACACATCAAATCCCAATTAAAGAGAAACAGAGAGATATTTTCTATAGCCAGTTTTTTATTGGCTTCTCTTTTCGCTCCTCGCGCTCTGGAACGGCCTCCTCGTCGTTATGAGAGAGAAAACTGGCTCCGAAGGATTTCCCTTCCCTCGTTCGAATCATTACCCTCCATTTCATAAACCTGGAAAAAATTCACTGGTGTTCGTTGCAATGTGCTTTATAAATCACAATCGCTTGCAAGAGGGGCAGGGAGGAGTTCCGGCAATTATGCCTAGGTATATAGATAGTGATTCCACTCACCCGCCCTTGCGTCGCGCCGGGGGATAGACGAGTATCCCCCTCTCTCCGCATCCTCCGGATCGGGCTCCTCCTCTCCCTGCGGAGAGGCAGTGATTATGATATTCCCCTTCGGATAGGGAGTGCACTGGGGAGCAGCGAGGAAGCACCCGGTTACCGAGCGAAGCGAGGTCGTGGTGCTGACGAGCGTCTTCAGGCCAGAGAGCAGGAAGTGGGCGGGAAAGGGCCGCCTCGGAACGAGCGGAAGCGAGTCGTGGCGGTCCAGGCGGGAGGCGGCTGGCGGGGAACTCATGAAAAAGAGAGTCCTGCAATGGTAAAAGGTGATAAACAGAGCAATCCCATTAGTTATCGACCGGGCTGCAGCCGGTGCCTGTCGATACCATTGGTTGTGCTTTGATGTTGGGGCACTGGGAATCCCCGGTCACACCTGGTTTTCATCAATGAACTGCTGGAGATGTTCTTCGCTGATACGATATTCCCGGCCGATTTTCAGGGCCTTGATCTGCTTCCGGGCGATCATATCGCGGACTGTCTTTGCCTTCACTTTGAGGATCTCGGCGACCTCATCCGTCGTGTAAAAAGTGGGTGCAGGGGACATTACCCCGCCTCCAGAGAGTGCCACATTCATTTTTTCAATCTTCCCCTGGGAGCATAATGGTGACGACTGGCTCCCCTCCGTCCCCCGGACCGCATACAGCCCGGAGAGTCACGGTCTTATGTTCGGTAATCACGCTTCCGTCCCGGGCTTCCTCGTAGAGCAGGAATATGCACTGAAAAAGAACCGTTGACCGGTGCTGGCCACGGGAGGTCCGGGCAGCACTTCCGCACATCCAGAGAAGGTCCCAAGTTCTCCCTTCGACACTCTGGCCCGGCATCTCATCCAGGTTTCCCGGGTCGATGAGGTCCCACACAGAGGCGGTTACCGCCACTGGGACCGTAAATCCTGCCTCCTGACAAATGCCGGAGGGGAGATCCACGAGGACCCCATCCTGGATGGCATCCGCCCGGGTATATGCAGAGATCACTGGACCGAAAAAGGCGGTAAGGGATTCGTCCTGATCCACCTATTCCACCCCCTCGAATACCTGATCCTCGAGCCACTGGGCTATCTCCAGCTCACGGAAATACTCTTCTGCTTCGGATCTCTGTCGGGCTACCATCGCAACCATCAGATCGTCGTTCACATCCTCAAGGGTCCGGCCGCTCTGGTGGGCGAGGGACACCCCCACCCCGGCCATGGTAAGGATAACCTGCTGATAGGTTGCCATCCTCACACCTCGATCCGGTCGATAATTCCCAGATGCTCCGGCGTGCATCCTGCAGGACCGGTGATCCGAAAGAGCCGGCCACGCCTGATCACATGGGTGATCTCATACCCCTCTGCAAGGATACCAAATCCCGCACCGAACCGGGCGAGGCAGCCGGGGAGGGTGTGAATCCCCCCGCTGGCCATGGTGATCTTCATGCCTTTGCCCCCTGTCCTGGCAGCGGATCATAGTACCAGGAGATGGTATTCTCCCGCTCAGCCTCTGCCCGGCAGGTTTCCCAGCCGTATTTCTTCACCCGGCATCTGTAATCTGCAACAATGTCGTCGGCCCGGGTCCTGAGGTCCTGGGCGGTTGACATCATGACGCTGGCCTGATGTTCGAGTTCAACTGCCCGCTCCTGCAGGCAGCTGATTCGCTGCAGGTCCTTGAGAGGGATGATATCATACACACTCTTTTGGGAGCTCATGATGCCACCTCTGCAACCGCTTGAGAAGAGAGAGGGAGAGGACCGCCCGAGATCTCTCTCATGATGGAGACGTTGGCATATTTCCGATTGCCGGCAATGATTCCCTTCACCTGGGCGAGTGGTGAGATGTACTTCAGGCCGTTGATCATGTACAATACAGCCTTACCGGACCGGGTGATCCAAGCCCTCCCGACAGGTTCCGCATCACCCGCGGTCTTCATCACGTCGCTGATGTCGAAGATGTCCACCGGGGTGTGGTCCATCAGTAGCGATACATCAGACTTCGCGATGACTGCCTGCATGGTCTTGATATCAATCCGCATCGAGCCGGCGAAGAGTCGCGCAGCCCCGATGTGTTCAAAGATTGTTTGGTTGTGCATCGGTGTTGTCACCATATACTACTGGGTCTTGAGAGGTTATATAGTGATACCAAGCACCGTGAAAGTGTATTAAAGTGTATGAAAACACATAATGATTGAGTAGGGAAATGTCCGGCGACCCTCCGGGCATCGCCCACGACTCGCTCCCGCTCGTATCGAGGGCTCGCCCTTCGGGGGAGTTGTCCGGGGATCTCTGACGCTTCGCTCCGGCGACGCCCTCACTTCGTTCGGTGGCGGCCTCCGCTCCGCTGGTTGAAGGTTGTCCAGGTCCTGATGACGACCGCCAGGCTTGACTCTCCCTGCCGGGGCGCTCTGCTGTCGCTCCGCTTCGCCGTCAAGGAGGTCAACCGGTCGGTCTATGAGATCCCGGTACACCGATGCTGGCCCGAAGGGCATGCTTCATAATCACTGCCTCTCCCTTGGGAGAGGAGGAGGCAGTTCCGGGGGACGAGGAGTGTGGGACCGTAGCTGTGCCGGTCCCGGAAGCGACGAGAGGCCGGGGGAGTGGATATTTTCAAACATTTAGCTAATTCTAACGCGATATCGCGGTTAAAAAGCCCATAGAATATTCTAAATACCGCGGAGTTGATTGAAATGTAATTATGGCGGTCCGAGAAATTTTACCCAATAAACCTCTTGTTGAGGCAATTTTTGAAATAAAGTGGAAATTGAAAAAAGGACCCAACAATACATATATAGATGAAAATTTCCACCTAATTCCTGGTATACTTTATAGCAAAATCGCTGAAGAATATCCGGACTATTTTAGTCTACCAACTAGCATGTTGCCACCCGAAATCGCAGCATATACACCAAGATATCAATTTCGCCAGAAAGAAGGAGGTTGGCCTCTTGTTCAAATTGGACCCGGAATTCTTACGATAAATGATACAGAGAACTACGTTTGGGAAGATTTTGAAAAAAGGGTAATCCATGTTGTTGCCAATTTGTTCAATAGTTATTCACAGATAAAAAAAGATATCGAGCTTGAGAGTCTTATGCTTCGATATATCGATGCAATACCATTTAATTATTCAGAAAGCAACATTTTCGAATTTTTAGAGAAAAAATTAAAATTGAACATTCAAATAACGCCTGCCCTTTTTTCAAAGGATACTGTTCAGACAAAACCTTCAAATTTTAATATTGATCTTTCATATTCCTCAAACAAACCGGCTGGAGTTATTACATTAAAATTTTCAACTGGATTTAAATCTGATTCAGATGGTCAGATAAAACAAGCCTTGATTTGGAATACAATGTTCCGATCAGAAACAGATATCCCTTCCGCAAAAGAAAAAGAAATAATAGAATGGGTAAAATCAAGTCATGGTCTTATTAATGAGTGGTTTTTCACATTAATTGAAGGAGATCTAATTAAACAGTTTAGGTAGAGCAATATGAAGTTATATTCCGATAATATCTGCCCAGGGTCCACTCGAAATGATCTATCCTGCGATTGGGGTCTTGTTGACGATATGAAAACTTGGGATACTCACTTACCTTCAGTTTTTCCTTCGTTCGGAGTTAGAGAATTACTTACAAGTAATAGAGAATTTCCTTTTACAAACATGAGAGTGAAACCTAATATTCTATTACTTGAAGATGTTCGGTCAAATAAAAAAGTCGATAAATTGAGAATAGATATAGAAGAGCGGATTGAATCAATTATCGACAAAGCAATTGAATTGAATGATTTCAAAAGATTATTGAATTCGACTCAAACGAAAAGTTCAATAATGAATCTTATTTTCAATATTGGGATTGATAAATTCCAAACAATTTCTGATGGGATGTTACAAGATAGAATCGAAAAAGCTATCGCTATCGAATTATTGAACAATTTATTTTCTGATCTTACATTATCAGAGATAGAAGAAATGAAAAGAAATTCTCGAATTGAGGGCTTTTTTAGATGAAATATTTAATAGACACTCCTTTTTTTATTGATGTCTTAAAGAAGGGCAGTCCTTTGGTAGCAAGATATCAACGCCATATCTTAGAAGGCGATGAATTGTTCCTGTTTTGTCTTGTTAGATATGAGATATTGCGGGGTTATCACAAGACAATTTTTTGCAAGAAAGGGAATGCGGATCAGAAAGAGCGAGAAAGGGAACGCATTCAAAAGTTTGAAAAACTTTCAGATGAATTTCAAATGATTTTTCTGACTGATAACCACCTTATTTCAGAAGCAGCTGAAATTTATGGCGAGATAGAATCGATAGGTTATAGTAACATCCCCGATATCGACATTTTTCTTGTAGCTATTGGTAAAGGAAATGATTATACGATAGTATCAACTGATGGTCATGTAAATAGACTTGCGGAACATTATGGGATTTTATTCGATAATTGGCATGAAAATACCTAGAAATAATCATAATAATTGTATTTGGTCCGAATCTGCGCGGCCTACTTTTCATGAGTGATTTGAACCCGGATTCTTTCTTCACGGCTGGGGCTTAAGCTCAAATTGAGCTTATTTTCGAAATTAAAGCTGAAATTAACGATATTATTTCCATTTATGCTTTTTAGGGATTTGAACATACAACAATTCATACAGAATTTGGCGCAGGG
>Ga0302253_1000323_pt1 | contig 42563 bp, 38 predicted proteins | sample AAG_RA_Trp_MG_FD_193537 | JGI IMG/M metagenome (GOLD analysis project Ga0302253, IMG submission 193537) | Enriched activated sludge microbial communities from anaerobic digester in WTTP, New Holstein, Wisconsin, United States - AAG_RA_Trp | ecosystem: Engineered > Bioreactor > Anaerobic >...
AGTCTGGGAGATATGGCCGCCCGGTACTGCAGAATAAGAGGCGGGTGGGGGGAATACGTTTATTACGACTGTGATATAAGAGTATTTTTGCCCAGCAGATTGACGTTCTGGATCGATACATGACTTCGTGATTGTCTGCTCAATGGTATAGGTGCCCGGCGTGTTGAAAGTGTATACCGGATTCCTCTCATGGCGAACTGTCCACTCCTGCATGCGGGCTGTTGTGGATGAACTATTATAACTGTACTTCCATGTCGTCACACTGGCGGGAGTCTGCCGGGATGTATCGGTGACATGAACGGTCAGGGGTGCCGTCCCCTCCGAGACATCAACGGTAAAACCGCCGACCATATCCGTGCAGTAGGTGTTCACGTAAAACGGCATCTTTTTCGAGTAGTCGCTGCCGCATATTGTTGTAACCCTGAGCATGGCGGAGTAATTACCGGGTTCGGCATAGGTATGCACGGGATCTTTTTCCGTGCTTGTTGCCCCGTCGCCGAAGATCCAGTACCGTGAGGCAATGGTCTGCCCTGACGCCGGGGCAGGAGTCAGGTCATGAAACTCAATGCTGTATGGCGGCCCGTCAAATAACGGACCCCAGTGTACAACGCCAGACGAGGAACCCGCGGGACGAAAGGTGAAGACGGGTTCGGGATACTTCGGGGCCGAGTAACACGAGGACGGTTTCATGCCGCCCGGGGTGGTCGTTTTCACTACAAAGTCGGCACTCACGGCGGGTGCCAGTGCCCCGCAGACAACGCTTGCGATCAAAATCGCGGTCAGAATATAGTGTAGGGATAGGTTCATGGCAGGGTCTCCATCAGTGAGATGCTCCGGCAACCATCCTGCCTGCAGGGGGGATACGGGCGGAGCCCGCCGGCTTACCCGCAATCTGGAGCGCGATATCCTTGCAGAACGGGAAATTGTCCTGTTCAAGGGATTCATGCCAGCCTATAATAAAATTTTTGTTTATCGGGTTCAGCTAAAAAAAACCGGTTCTTCATCGAAAAAATTACGGGGCCTTCTTCTTTTTCATGAAGAAGTATGCACCCGCGCCAACAAGCCCGATGACAACGACTGCCCCGGCAATAAGCGGCAGCATCCCGATACCACCGGCCTCCGGGACGAGCGCCGTCGAGTATTCGGTTGTCTTCCCGTCACTGATGGTGACCGGTACTATCATGATCTGGTAACCCGCCTGCTCGAGCCGGAGCATGTGGGGACCGGCAAGAAGATCCGGGATAGTGGCCGGGCTCGCACCCCGCATCACGTCATCAATAAAGATTTGGGCGCCGGCCGGGGTTGTTACCACGGAGAGCGTTCCGGTGCCGGGGGATGAGGGGGCGTTCTGCGCACCGGATGTGGCTACGGCAGTATCCGGTATATGGGAGGCAGCAGCGGTTGTTGCACCGGGCATGGCAGGAGATGTTGTCAGCGTGGTTATTGCAGCCATGGCCGGAATTGTCGTGACTGCTGCTGCACTGGTCGTGGTCGTCGTTACCGTGGTTGTCGTCGTGGTTGTTGGGGTTGGTGTCGTTGTGATATATTCCAGATTGCCAAAATATGCGCTCACAATCGCCACCGTGGCCGGAGCTTTGACCCAGATCTTGCGCGTGGCGGAGGAGTACTGGGAATAGGCCGGGTCCACACACTGTCTCCTGATAGTCTCGTTGATGGTGAAAACCCCGGGTTCGGTATAAGTAAATGTTGCGACCCTCTCGTTACTCGTGTGGATGCCGTCAAATGTATATTTATACGTGGTTGAGGATGGTGGCGCATTCCAGGATTCATCTATTACTGTGACAGTAAGAGGAGCAACCCCTTCGTCCACATCGATTTTGAAGGCCGCAGTGGGCCGGTTACAGTATACATTCAGCACCCGGGTGTATATGTCAGCATATGCTTTGCCGCATCCCGTGGCAACGGTCAGTTTGACGGTATACTTTCCCGGTTGTGTAAAGGTATGATGGGGGTTCTGCTGCGTGCTGATTTCGCCGTCCCCGAAGTCCCATTTCCAGGTGGTGATCTCCTGTTCGGAAGTTGACTTGTCCTTAAATCCATAGAGAAACGGCGGGCCATCGTAGGTAGATCCGGATTCTATGAACTAGGCGTCGAAATTGGCATGGGCCTTCTTCGGGTTCGAGCAGTCTGCAGCAGTCACAAATGGCACAAAGACAGCGCTGCAGGTAAGCAGGAGCAGGGCAGCAACAAGGATGCGGGCGGGGTATTTCTTCATTTTGGGATCTCCGTTCATACAAATGTCCGGCAATCACCGTGGATGCAGGAGGGCGCATGCGGGCCGGGCGCCGGGTATTCTGGTATCCGGCCCGGTGGATCGGGAAATCCCTGCAGTGCCGGAAATTGCCTGTAGCAGAGGATGGAAACACCATGCAATAAAATTTTTGATTTTTATTTCAGGCAGAGGTTGGATACCGGCTTCAGCCGGTTCTCGTGGCGCAGATGAACCCGTTTTTTCTTCAGGACTGGTGAAATCATCTGATGGAAGGCAGTCCTGGTGCAGGTGTTTTTCGGCCGGGAAAAAAATGGTGCAGCAGGTTTTTCCAAGAGCGGGGAAGAGAAACACAAATATACACCTATATATTCATTGTTGCATATCCCCGTGTGGATGTGAACATCATGAACCATCGTCTGTCGCTGACCTGTATCTTTCTTCTTCTCCTCGTATTGCTCTCAGCGGCCCCTGTACTTGCAGCTGCGCTGTCATCGTCCGTTACCTGTCCCTCAACCTGCTCCTGCCTGCTGCCGGAGGAGGCAAAGAAGATAGGCTCCCCCGGCTACTGCAATAACCAGCAGAAGATCTGCGGCAACGACACAAAGAACAACAACAGATACTGCTATGAAAAACCGGTCACGTCAACGACCAGGCCGCAGCTGATCGTTACCGGCTACAAGCTTGTCACGACAACTCCGACGACCGCAGCCCCGCAGAAGTGCGCGTCCGGCTGCACCTGCCTGAGCATGGCCGACGGAAAGGCAAAGGGTTTACCCACCTGCGGCGGGATACAGACAGGCTGCGGATACAGCGGCAGCACACCGCTGTACTGCTTCGCTGTCACGACACCGGCAACGACGCGGACAACCATCGCACCGGCCGGGGGAGGGACGACACCAGTACCAGTTACCTGCCCGGCAACCTGCGAGTGCATGCCGGACGAGAAGGCGCAGGGAGCTACCAGCCCGCTTGCCGTTTGCAGCGGGGTAAAAACGTATTGCGGGAGCCTTGTGGACGGCACGCCGATGTACTGCTACGCGATCCCGTACGCGACCCGGGTAAGCCCGGTGCCGGTCGACGGGACGCCGGCGGTGATAACGTCCCGGCCCGCGTCTGACAACGCCCCGCCGGATAGTACGGAACGCCCGTCCGATGATGCGCCGGTATCTATTTCAGAGCGCCCCGCTGACGGCCCGCTGCCCGACATCACACGGAAGACAACAACACCGGCAGCAGACAGGGATTTCTTCTCCGGTATCGGCAGCTTCTTTGCCTCGCTCATCGGCAGCAGCCCGCCGCCACAAAGTTCGTCGCTGCAGCCGGTCCCCTGCAACGGGATCATGACCAATGTGATGACGGATCCCCATAACTGCGGCAGCTGCGGTACAGAGTGCAGTTCCGGTTCGTGTATTGCAGGGAATTGCGGGGATGCAACGAGACAGGCGACTGCCTGCGGGCCGGGCGCGGTCCAGTGTAACGGTACCTGCACCCCTGTCAGGTCGGACGAGTCCAACTGCGGAAGCTGTGGCAATGCATGCAGGACCGGCGAGCACTGCTGCTCCGGCAGCTGCACGGGCATCCTGTCAACGGAGGACTGCGGCATCTGCGGCAATGCCTGTGCCGGCGGGGAAGCCTGCTGCGGCAGGAAATGTATCGATACCTCGTCTGACCGGCTCAACTGTGGCGGGTGCGGTCACGAGTGCCCGGGAGTGTCTGTCTGCGAGAATGGCGTATGTGTCGACAAGACCTGTGAGGAGGCTTTGTTCGAAGAAAGGAAGACCAATGCCGAACTTCGCGCCCAGCTGGACCGGCTGGGGGAGAAGTATGACGAACTTGAGCACAGGTTCGGGTACTGTCTCTGGCTCGAGGACTATTACAAGGGAGGGTACCAGGCATGCTGTGACCGGTGGTGTACCTATCCGCCTGAGCCTACCGAGGACAGCCCCTTCGTTACGGAGTATGAGCCGTAAACCGGGGGGATTTTCTTTTTCCGGAAAAAAGTTCAGGGAACCTGAACATTTTCAGTGCCGGGAATCACTCCGGAAAATTACCGCTTTCCCGTTCAGGAAGTTGAAGTACTTACCGTAATGTGCGATATTGAATGAACTGCGATCGGTTAATGTCTATGACAGGTAATTCCTCTACCCTGATATGATATCGGGATGTATCATACGATTCAGGCAATTGAAAACTGTTTTTTCCAGACGGATTTACGTATGATAAAATATAAATGCAAAATTTTATATTTTATTGCACTTCATTCTTGCATATTCTTAGTGTGGGTGGAATGTCCTGTGAAAAAACGCGTTTTCCTATCCTGTTTCTGTATCCTGATTCTCATCATCATCACCGCGGCTCCCGTACTCGCGGCAACCCTGTCGTCAACCGTCACGTGCCCGTCGACCTGCTCCTGCCTGCTGCCGGAGGAAGCGAAGAAGGCCGGCTCTCCAGGCTACTGTAATAACCAGCAGAAGGTCTGCGGCAGCGATACCGGCACGATAAAAAGATACTGCTACGAAAAACCGGTAACCACAACGACAACCGTTGCCCCGCAGAAATGCGCATCCGGCTGCACCTGCCTCAGTTCGGCGGACGGCAAGGGAAAGGGGCTCCTGTATTGCAACGGTAAGCAGACGGTCTGCGGGTAAAATGGCGATACCCCGCTGTACTGCTTCGCTCTCCCGACAACGACAATCACAACCATCACCCCGCAGAAATGCGCATCCGGCTGCACCTGCCTCAGTTCAGCGGATGGCAAGGGAAAGGGGCTCCTGTATTGTAACGGTAAGCAGACGGTCTGCGGGTATAACGGCGATACCCCGCTGTACTGCTTCGCCCTCCCGACAACGACAACCACAACCATCACCCCGCAGAAGTGCGGGTCCGGTTGCACCTGCCTGATTGCTGACGAGGGCAAGGAAAAGGGTCTTGACGTATGCGGCGGCAATCAGGTATTCTGCGGATACAGCGGCAATACCAGGATGTACTGCTTTGCCAACCCGAAGCCGACAACCAACGTGATGGCAGCAAACTCCAATCTCCGGATTATCACCACAACCCCGACGATATCTGCCGGTCCGCAAGGGCAATGGAGTGACGGTCTGGGCAACACCTCACCGCAATCCTATACGGAGATCCGGTCCTGCACAGCGCCCTGCACCTGCCTCGCGCCTGCCGACATGACCGCTGCTTCAGATATCCAGCGGTGTGGTGACGCTTCGACACCTCCCTACGGCATCGATGAAAAGGGGAATTATCAGTACTGCTATTCCGTGAAACAGGCTATGCCGGTAAGTCCGACCCCGAAGGAAAAATCCTTCGCCCCCCTCGGGATCGTGGACTCGTTCCTTGGCCTGTTAGGCGGTCTCTTCGGGCATCCGGCCCCCAAGTCCCCGACTATCGAGAAACCAACCAATCAGGTCTACGATCCCGACCTTGTCCGTCCGGTTTATTCATACCAGGTTGCAACCACTATCCACCCGGGTGCAACGGTCTATATCGGCGAGGAGAATCTCAACGTCACCGATGCAATGATCGCTATCTGCCATACCCATGGGTTATCCTATGCTGGTGGGCCGATTGTGCCCGGCGCGACCAGGATCGGGTGGTATGCATCTGGATCAGATCCCTACAGTACCGCCCCGGCAAGAATCATCGATCTTGCCTCCGGATTCCGGTACCGGAACCTCCTGATCAGTCCCGCAGACTTCGTGGGGTATGAAGGCAACTGGTACCTGCTCTATACTGACGCGAGCGCGGCGATTGGTGATCACGGACCACTATTCATTGTCCGGGACCCTGCCATCAGCCTTTCTGTCACCAATGCGGCGACAGGTGCGAGCGTCAGCGGGGCAAACGTCCGCGCGGGTGACCAGCTCCAGTTCTCCATAATGAAAAATATCGGTGTTGCCGGTACCGCAGCTATCCTGCGCGAGCCCTTAACGAACTCAGTGAACGACGGATTCATGGATATCGTTGTGACTGCCCCCGACGGCAGGACGTTATCGCAGCTGGACGTGATTTCAGGCAGCGCAACGGATGTTGTGTCTCTTTCACGGCCCTGCTGGGAGCTTCCTCCGGACAGTACCTGCAATCCTCCCTATACATGGAACACCGGCGCCACGTACGGCAACGGGACGGCAAAATACCCTGCCGGTACCTATACGGTGCAGGTCATATCGAAGCTGAACAACATGCACCACAACTACCTGAATACCGGTGCACTCTACGAAGGAAAGACCGCCTCGCAGAGGATTACCTTCACGCTCACCTGATGCAACGGAACAGATCCCCTATTTTTTTTTTCACGATATGAAATACCATTAACAAATCCGATGAGACAATATCCCGTTTCGCGGGCAATGGCCTTCATATTTTTTTCTGTGTCCCTGATCTCACAGAATGCCCCCCTTATGGTTATATATCTCGCCATCTCCAGGATCATGTAATTCCGTAACAGGCCGTTCACAGGTCCGCGAGCGCAACTTCCTTCGTATCCTCGAGGTAAAACACCTGCAGTTTGTTGCCTGCCTGCAGCTGCGAAAGGAACGTGAACGGGACCACGTACTCTACGGTGGTCACGAAACGGGTATCATAGGGCGGCTGCACTTCGAGCTCGATCCGGAGCAGCGGCTGGTCGTTCACCATGGTTCCAGTCTCCGAAACGCTGAGGACGGTCGCCTTTGCCGGTGTCCCCTTCATTTTGATCGCATTTTTCTCAAGCCAGCCGATACCGAAGGAACCCGCCAGCAGGAACGCAAAGAGCATGCAGAGGGCAAAAAAGAGGACCAGCGCCGCGACAGGAGGTTCTTCTTCCTCCATCATAGCTGCGTGGATCACGAACGCGAGGGGAACCCACATCAGGACAAAGAACACCCATGACAAACGCCGTGCCCGTTTCTCCCAGACCATGAAGGTTCACCATTCCCTGCAACCGGTGCGGTGAAACTCACCGCTGAACCGCACATATATCCGGGTTTTCCTGCGGGATTATGAAACCCGTGGTTGCCAGCCGGTCACGAGACTGTTCCCGGACAACAGTCACAGGTCTGCCAGTGTAACGTCACCAGAGCCGTCGAGAAAATATACATTCACGGTTTTTCCCGGCTCAACCCGGAAGAGGTCCGGGTACGGCACAATATGTTCAGTCGTTGCTGTGAACGGGATTCCCCATGGCGGCTGCACCTCCAGTTCGATCCGCAGCTCCGGCCTGTTCATGACGAGCCTGCCGGTGGACTCGCAGCTGATGACCGTCGCCTTTGCCGGGATCCCTGCTGTCCTGATCCTTTCCTTCTCGAGCCGGTCAACATATACCGCCCCTGCCTGAAACGTGAGGAACAGGCCAAGGAAGGCAAAAAACGGCAGAATACGAGGATCATCGATTCCCTCGTACCCCTGCGATACGACAATGTACCATATGACCGCGATCCACATCAGGGCAAAAAATATCCACGAGAGGAGCCGGAGCCGTTTATCCCATTTCATGAATGCTCACCTGTTCCAGCCTGCTGCCTGTAACGTCCGAAAGGCCAGTGGCGGATATACCCGGATCTTCTTCAGATCTCATGAAACCACTGGTTGACATTTGACCCTCATCCTCACCAGCCCCCATGCTGAGCCCGTCATCAGATCCAGACAAAGAGCCCCTGCGGCTTCTCCGGGTGCTCCTGCCGTTCATGCAGGACGATATGCATGCGGATGTCCATGTACGTCTTGAGGACAATGAAGACAACAAGCACGGGGAGCAAGGGATCAACGCCGAGGGCAGATAACAGGGATGCGATGCCGAACCCGATCATCATGGTCAGGTGCATGGGAACGATACGGTTGTAGGGCAGGAGGATCGAGTCGGCCATGAACCGGCCACCCTTCGGGGTTGCCCTCCAGGACCATATCAGGGAGAAAAGGTGATTGAAAAAAAAGAACACCGGGGCAGTGAGGACGGCAGTGCTGGTTGCGCTTGCAGGGCTGAAGGAATCGTTCCAGAAGAAGAGAATGAAGTAGAAGAGGTGGAAGAGCCCGTAGTGCACACAGAAGAATCCGGCGACGGCAATCTTAAAAAGCCATATTCTGCCATTCCCCATCTGCGGCTCCCTCCGGCCTCCGCGTCTGCCTTCCCCATCTCAGCGGCAATCAGGTCCGTATCCGCAAAGAGGAGCGAGACGGCAGTAAAAAAGCCGATGATAAGGCTCTGCGCCCAGAAGATAAAGATGACGGTGAGGATGACCCAGTTCTGAATGATGGAAAGGACAATAGTGACGAGGTTGGCAAAAATGAGGACGATGACGGGGGGCGTGTACTTGATCTCACCGGGAAAGAGCCGGCAGAGGGCTTGCAGGGGGTCCATATCCGTATGCTTCTGGTTGGCGTACCGGTTGATGGATGTTATGGTGTAGAGCCAAGAGTGCACCAGATTCGGACAAAACCGAAACCCAGATATATTCCTGTTTATTCATGGTTGCATATCTCCCATATGGGTGAAGTGCTGTATGAACCATCGTCTGTTGATATCCTGTACCTGTCTCCTGATACTTGTATCGCTCGCCGCCGCCCCCGTCATGGCGGCAATGGTCCTGTGCCCGTCGGGCTGTTCGTGCCTCCTTCCTGCCGAAGCGCAGAAGATGGGCTTGAAGACCTATTGCGGCGGCACGAAGCAGGTTTGTGCCTCCGACGGGCAGAACGAAAAGTACTGTTACGTGAAACCGGCAGCCGCAACAACGACCGTGCCGCAGATCATCGTCACCGGGTTTCATACAATCACGACAACACCGACAACCGCGCCTGTTCCCGTAACCTGCAAGGCAGGCTGCTCCTGCTACACGCTGGAGGATGGCAAGAAGAACGGGCTCCCGCTCTGCGGCGGTACAAAGACGTTCTGCGGGAACACGGTGAACAACCAGCCGAAGTACTGTCACGGGACACCGTTGACCATTCCCCCCGCGGCCGCGGCAGCCGTTGTGACGGTGACGACAACCCCGCCACTGGTGCAGGGGGAGGTCCTCCGTGTCACGCCAATCGTCATGCCCGCGAACCAGCAAGTCAGGGCATCTATCGGTGGCACCGACAGCGATGGCGACGGCTTCGGCGATCTGCTCGATAACTGCCCTGCCATACCGAACCCGGACCAGGCCAATTACGACCACGATACAACCGGCGATGCCTGCGATGAATGCTCAGTCCGGACGGACCTGATCTACGAGAGCCAGCAGTACTGCTCCGACCGGTATTACGGGGCCTGCCGCGATCGGGTATCGCGAGGCTCAGGGGCCGACGCCGTCTATTACTGGGAGGACTTCTATGACGTCATCACGCCGGGGGGGTGCGGCTGCTATGACTCGGACGGGGGTGAAAAATTCTTCTTGAGAGGTCACATTGAGACAGAGGAGTTCGATGTCGATACCACCGGAGGCGGCGGATCCTATCCACCCGGCTCTTCGCCAACAATACGACGGACTGCCCGGAGCACCTCCACACCCGGCCCCGAGGATGCCTGCCTGACAGCCGGTACCCTGACAGAATATTTCTGCAACGCGAGTGGCATCCAGCACAGGGAAGTTACCTGCCGGTACGGCTGCGCCAGCGGCGTGTGCACCTGCCCCGAGAGCGATGGCGGACGGGAAGATTACTACACGAGAGGGGATATCAATGGTAATTTCGATTACTGCGACTCCCTGAGTGTCATCGAACAGTATTGCGCATGGGACGAAGTTGCGGGCACTGTCGAGATCCGTCAGGATCGCCACCGCTGCCCGAACGGGTGCAGCAACGGTGCGTGTATCCTCTGCGAGGACAGCGACGGCGGGGCAAACGACTATTACCACCGGGGAACTGCAGCAGGTAATGAGGATACCTGTATCGATGACCACACCCTGCAGGAGTACTTCGTGGTGCCCGGAGACGGAACCTGCGATATCTACGCGGTCAATATCACCTGCCTCGGTGGCTGCACTGACGGGGCATGCACAGCGACCTGTTCCGACGGGATGCAGAACCAGGACGAGACCGGCATCGACTGCGGCGGCTCATGCCCTGCTTCCTGCACGGACTGCATGGCCGATGCCGGTTTCGGCTCGGGGCCGGAGTCGGACAAATTCTCGCTCGGGACCTATGATGTCAGGTATGCTTCCTCGCATGCCCTGATGGAATACGCCGATTGCCTCCAGGACGATGCCTGCCGGGGCGGCCTTCCGACGGTTCCCATCCTGACCGATTATTCTTCGGTCAGCGCCACCGATATCGAGTCAAGCCCCGATGCAATCCTGGAGGCTGTCGGGTATTACGTTGACGGGCATATGGAATATGTCTACGACGACCTCTGGGGCTCCGGCGCCCCGAACATCCAGGATGCCGAATACACGATCGGGGAGAGCGGCAGCAGGTGCTCCATGGACTACTGCGGCGACTGCGAGGACCATGCCATTCTCCGGCATGCTCTCCTGCGCCAGCTCGGTGTTTCGGCAAACTGTGCCTGGCTGGGTGACTATATCGACGGCTACTGGGGAACCGGCGGCCACACGTTCAACATCGTGAACTACCGCAACAAGTGGCGGATTTTGGATTACAACGCTATGGGGTACTACTTCACCGAGCGCTGGTATGCACATGTTGCCCGCAGCCTCTGGAACGACCGGAACGGGGAGTACTGGTGTGCCGAATGGATGGACAATGTTGCAGGACCCGGCGGCTGCGATGATATACCGCCAAGCAGCCGCACGTGGAATTATGTAGGGGGAGACCACTGCCCGGCCAGCTGGTCGGACGAGGAGACCTACCATACGGATGTGTGCCCATGAGATGGAGAATGATGAAACAGGCAATTATTTTCCTGGTGCTCTGCGCCGCGCTCCTTTGCCAGGGAGCTGCTGCAGGAAGCCTCTTCTATGAGGGGGGAGTGACGGTGAACGCCATCCGGTCGGATGTGGATATTGGCAGCGGAGCAGACGTGAATATCCAGTATACGGTTGTCAACCGGGGGACCACCCGAGAACAGGTATCCCTGCAGGTGGTTGGCGGCAGCGGGCAGGCACAGAATATCGTCCTCGATCCCGGCCAGCAGACTGACGTGCAGTTCCGCTACACGGCAAGTCCTGCCGGGGACAGGGTCCGGACACTATCCCTCGATCCCGCGCTCCTCATCAACGGGAAGCCCCCGGCCGGAAGGGTGGGGACGATCGCGGTCACCCTCAAGCTCCCTGCCGGTGTCCCCGCGTTCATCTCGTCGAACAGGGACTTCACGGCCGGCCAGCCGGACAGCGTAGGCCGGGCAGTGTACGAATGGAACGCAACGGATCTCTACCCGACAACGATCACAGCGAAATGGAGCACCATCGGGGTGAACCTTGCCGTGGGAAAAGCCATGAGTCCCGAAGCGATCACGGCACCGGGCCAGGAATGCACGATAACTCTCTCGATCACAAACCGGGGGAACACAGCCGTGCAGGACATCCTCCTGCGTGACACCTTTGCCACATCGGATTTCGAGGGGATCAGCCCGGTGGGGGAGTTTTCCCTGAGCAAAGGGAATGACAGCAGGCAGCGTCTTGTCTGGGAGAAGGCGATTCCTTCCCTGCCGGCCGGACAGACAACGAGCGTCCAGTACCGTATCCGGTATACCGGCCAGACAAACCAGATTCTGAACTTCCGGCTGCAGCCAACGGAAGTGTTTGCCGGGGAATCGCTCGTCGCATCTTCCGGAAGGATTACCATTCACCAGTTGACGGGAGCGGTGAAGATCACGGATACTACCCAGACGAAAAAACCCGCCATACCCCTTGGTATGGGAAGCATCATCGCGGGCATCGGGGCCGGAGCGTTTGTCTTCCTGAGGCGACAGAGAGCCGGCAGGGCTTAGGAATACAATGCATGGTTCCGGGCGGGGCGGGTGCCGGTCAGCGGTTCACGTACTGGCGGTCGCTGACTGTCACCGGCTGCTCGTAATACTCTGCAGTGCAGTGACGGTCCTCGACAGTGCCGACCGCATTCTCGATGTTTTTCGTGATTCCGGTACAACCTTCACCCTTCACGCCACGGACGGCGACCTGCACCCTTCCTTCCTTATCAATCGTTATCTCAAGTTCCTGCATTTCCATATTTCATCTCTCCAGTCTGGTTAAGTAAGCCGGTGTACCGGCGCGTTCAGTTTCACGAGCGTCCCGGTCAGGAGGTCCCGTGCCGAGAGGCAGAGGTTCCGCTCCGGATCGATGGTGAACGTGCATTCAAACCGCGGTTCGCCTTTCCGGGCCGGTGGGGTGGCGACAAGGAGTGTTGGCGAGCGCTCGTTGGCATGAACGACCTGCCCCCATCCATCCGCGTCCTGTACCGGACCCGCGAGCCGGACGCCCCCGCCGGTATCCGAGACCAGTTCGATCCGAGGTGCCGTACCTCCCGCAGTCTCGCCGATCTGGTAGAGGGGGATGCCAAGATGGGTCTGGCCGTCATACGCAGCGCTGATAACGACCCGGGCAACCTGCCCGGCGCTCGGGTAGCGCGTGCCCCCGTGCACGAGGAAGCGGTAGTGGTGCTCCTGTGCGGCAGGGTTCCAGTACCGCAGCGCGTACGAGCATGCGATCCGGTCCGCGGCCCGCGAAGGGGCCATGTATCCTGCCGCACCCCGCGCCGCTGCGTCCAGCAGATGGCCGGCACAGACCACAGCCCCGCCGGACAGCGATCGGATTGCTTCCTGCACGGCGGGTAGGGCACAGCCGCTACCGAGCAGGAAGACTGCACCCGGACGGTACGCGGACCCTCCCTGTATCCGGAGCGTGGAGAGCACCCTTCCGATACATTCCTCCACGCACGGGATGACCTCGCGGGCGGCAAGGATCCGATCGAGGTCGGCAGACCGGAACACCGCCTCGAACGTCCTGCCCGAAACGGTATCGGTCATCCGGATCAGCTGGTCTCCGGTCCAGGGAAGGTGTTCGCGAAGCAGTGATACCTCGTGCCGGATCTGCGGCATGAGGCGGACCGCCCGTGGATCGCTCTCCAGCAGCCGGAATCTTGCAAGAATCTCCCGGACAATCCATGTGTCAATCCCCCGGCAGCTCACCGGACCTGTTACCCGTGCAAGCACTCTCAGCCCGCCCCAGTCTCCGCGGTCAGCCGGATTGCCGGCACGGGCAAGCGCAACGATTTCAAGACCGGTCTCCGTGAAGCTGACGAGGAGTACAGGTTCCCCGTCCGCAAGAGAATACCCGTACCCTGTCAGGACCGCATCGTACTCGCTGACCGTCAAACAGGAGCGCGTACCGGCGCTGCGGGCGATCCGCTGAAGGAGTTCAGCGTACGCCGGAGATGCATTCTCCGGCAGGCTGATGACCGGCATGGCCCCGGGATACTGCCGGAGTGCATCCGACAGGAGCGGTTCCAGAAGATCCGTCACCGCTTCCTCGTACCGGACCATGCGGCCGTTCCCGGCGGGGACCTGCACGGGGCTGTTGTCACAGACATACTGCCGAAGCCACCGGGCGGTGCAGGAAGAATCGGCAGCTCCTCCGTTGAGCACCGCATCGCCCCTCCGTTCCACCCTGCCGTTCCGATATTCAAGAAGGGCGGGGACAACATGAACTGGAGAACTGCCCTGAGGTGCGGGAACTGCCCGGGAGATTCCCGGGAACGCAAGAGTGCGGCACTCAACGCCTGACCCGCTAACTGCAATCACGATGGCGCTGATACCCACGTCAATACCGAGCCGCACTCCGCCGTCTTTCGCTTCATACTCTGCCGTCATTCTATTCACCCTGTGATCTGGATGTCATAATCCCCTGCCGTATCGGCGGGAGCGCAGATCCCGATCTCTCCCTGAAAACGGGCCGCCATCAGGGCGCTGAGGTATGCTGCCATCCCGGGTCCCGGCTCTTCCCCAACCGATGCCATGGCAGTATCGGCAGGTCTGGCATATACTGCAAACGGGATTGCTGGCAGTACATGAAAACGGCAGAGTCCGTCCCCGCCACTACTGACCATAATCTTTCCATCCGCAAGGACGGCAAGCCCGGTCACGGCGCCGGCATGGGCTGGTTCCGTACGGATGAGGGAACAGTCTGTCAGTGAAAAGAAGGCACATATGCCCGTATCGTACCCTGCCACAAGGATGCACCCATCCCCGCTGAACGCAAGGGCGGTGACTTTCCCTGGGAGGCCTGGCAGATGATAGTCAGCTGTACCATACGGGAGGCGGCAGAGACGTATGATCCCGTCGCTGCTTCCTGCGGCAAGAAAGGTCCCGTCAGGTGAGAGGGCGATGGCACCTATCTCCGACCGGGATCCACGAAGGACCGCACAGGAATCGCCGTTCTCCATCCTCCAGAGTCGCACGGTGGTATCGTTGCTGCCCGTGGCAAGGAGGGAACCATCCCGCGAGACGGTACAACAGGTAATTGTGCTCGTGTGGCCGGTGAGTTCCCGGACAGGAGTCATTTCTGGCACCTGGAAAAACCTTAAGACGCCGTCCCAGCCGCCAGTGACCAGTATTTCCCTCCCCGGGACGAACGTGCAGCACCTCAGGGATGCCCCCAGCCGCTCACCTGCACCGGCAAGGCTCCCGTCGCGGATGTTCCAGCAACGAATCGACGAGTCAGATCCGGTAGTGACAAGAAACGTCCCGTCCGGGCTCATTGCTGCCGCCCTTACAGACGGCGTATAAAGGTCGAGGATTCGGACAAGGGTACCGTTTGCTCCATCGATAATCCGGGCAACGCCGTCTTCTGTAACGGCCGCGACGAGGTTTCCGGCAGGGCCCGCGAGCGTGGCAATACTACCGGCATGCGCTTCGAATGTCCGGATGATCTCCGCATTCGGCACCCGCCAGAGATTCGTTGTTCCATCCCAGCTGACCGTGGCTAACCGGGCGTTCCCGGGATCCGATACGCACAGCGTGACCGTCTTTTTATGGCCCTTGAACTCCCGGAGGAGATCTCCACCGGGCATCCTCCAGATGCGGACCAATCCGTCATGGAACCCTGCTGCCAGAAGACTGCCGTCAGCTGCTGCCGAACAGGACATGACATGGCGGCTGTAAAGCGGGATGGATGCTTCCGGTGCCTCCCTTCCCGATTCCCAGCAGAAGACCATATGGCGATCGCTCCCGACAGCGAACCATCTGCCATCCAGAGGAACTGCGCAGCAGACTGCTTTTCCGGAGAGACCGGTATAGGTGCGCTCCTTTACTCCCGTCGAGGTGTTCCACCGTGCAGGATGGTCCCGTTCATAGACAGTAAGACAAGAACTCCCCGTGGAATCAAAAGCGAGCTGCAGGACCGGACTGCTGTTGCCTGGAAATGTCCTGCGGCCTTTTCCGTCACCAGGCCGGACAACCGAAACGGTTCCGTCCGCATGACCGCAGGCAATAATTGTCCCGTCGGGGGCCGGTGCAATGCAGGTGACTGGCGAGGGATACAGGGGAAGGGTATACAGGGGTCGGCCGTCATGGATTCCAAGGATCGTCAGCATTCCACCGGAGTCCCCGGAAAGGACCGTTTTACCGTCAGGGGAAACCACAGTGGCAGGACCTGTGTCCCCACGCTTCCATGACCAGAGAAGTGCACGTTCGGAAAAACTGTGGCAACGGACCATGCCATCGTCGCTGGTACAGACAAGGCAGGAATTGTCTTGGGGTATGCCAAGGAATCGGACGGATCCTGACCCGGCGGAGAACACCATGAGGGCACCGGCTGATGAAGTCCGCCATACCGAGAGCTTGCCGTCACAGCTGCCGGTTGCAAGCAGGCTGCCATCCGGTGAGAAGCAGAGCCGGGTCACCTGTCCTGCAGGTCTGTAAACCGGTTTATGGCATTCACCAGACGGGGCAGCAAACATCCACCGATTGGGCAGGTTCTTTGCCAGAACATCCCAGAGAATGCGGTCGTCGCCTTGAGGATACCAGCCCGTGGTTCTCATAGCCCGGACCGCTTCCATGCCCAGAGGCAGCGGTGCGAGGGGTACAAGGAGCCAGAGATCGTCCCACCGGTTCTCATCGGTAAAGCCGGCCAGAACGGTCTCCCACTCTCCGTACGACCAGTGCGATGCATTCTGCGTTATGGCCGGCACTGTCAGCGCCCGGGCAAGAATCCCTACCGTCCCGTCTCTGCGGGCAGCCTCCCGGACCCTGAGCCGGACCTGGTCGTTCGCGGAGGCATAACCTGCTGCAAGAAGCGTCAGAAGGTCCCCGCCTCCGGTCCGGGCCAGGTCCGCATTCCGGGACGTACAGAAGAGCCAGAGGGCACGGTCCGCCGGCTCAGCAGGCTCGTACCCGCTTTCGGTGGCAAGGGAGGTCAGTTCCGGGTTGTCCCGGAGAAGGCATTCCCTGCAGAGAAGTCCAGCCTGCTCCGGGATTTTCACCCGCTTCAGCGCCTCTGATGCAGCCTGCCGGATGCCAGGATCGGATTCAGTACAGAAGATGGCAGCGAGTTCCCGGACGGCAGATACCTCTCCCGCTTTTACCCGCCGGGAAATTCCCCGTACGGAAAAGCGGTACAGCCACGGGCTGATGAGGGGGAGACGGCTGCAGAATCCCATCCGCTTCACGTCCGGGCGGTATCGAACGTCTCGAGGGCAATCATCTTCTCTGACGGTATGACATCGTGGCGGGCAGCCAAACGGGATGCAGATACCGCCCGCCCTTCAGCAAGGTATGACCTGAGCAATGCAACCGTTTCGCGCTGGGAGATCGAGAGGGGGACCTGCTTCCGGATGCACGAGAGGATGTCTTCCGTGGTGACCCGTCGCATGCTGTCGTTGAAGGCAAGGTACATGGCATCGATCACGGTCTGCTCAATCTCTGCCCCAACGTACCCCTCGCTCTCGCGTGCAAGGAGGTCGAGGTCGTAATCGGCAGGCACGCACTTGCGCTTTTTCAGGTGTACGGTGAAGATCTCCCGCCGCTCGCCGGGGCTTGGAAGGTCCAGAAAGAAGATCTCGTCGAACCGCCCCTTCCGGAGGAGTTCCGGCGGGAGGGCTGCGATATTGTTCGCCGTTGCCACAACAAAACAGGGAGATGTCTTGTCCTGCATCCACGTCAGGAGATGTGCGAAGACCCGCTGACTCGTACCGGCATCCCCGCTCCCGAACGCAAACGCTTTCTCGATCTCATCCACCCAGAGAATGCACGGGGAGATCGTTTCGGCAAGGGAGAGTGCCCGCCGCGTCCGCTCCTCGGACTCGCCAACCAGGCTCCCGAAGAGTGCGCCCACGTCAAGGCGGAGGAGGGGAAGGTGCCAGAGGTCTGCTATCATCTTCGCGGTCAGGCTTTTTCCGGTGCCCGGGATCCCGATTAGAGCGATTCCCTTGGGCGCGGGGAGTCCGTAGTCCCGGGCCTCACCGGTGAACGCCCGCTCCCGGAGGCGGAGCCAGTCCTTGAGCACAGCAAGGCCGCCGACATTCTCGGGCGTCTCGGTCAGGCTGTAGAATTCGAGCGCGTCGGATTGTGAGAGGATATCACGTTTGTCGGCTATGATGGTATCTATGTCGGAATCGTCGAGCGTCCCCTTCGTGACGATCGATTTGGAGAATGAGCGGCGGGCCTGGTTCAGGGTCATACCGAGCGCCGCCTGGATAATCTTCTCCCTACCTGCAGTCGTGAGAGAATGGGTGATACCGCTCGTTGCAAGGAGCAGATCGAGATCAGCAGAGAGTTCGGCGGCACCCGGTGGCGGGAAATGGACGAGAACTGCGTCATCCCGTATCTCCTCCGGCACACGGGAAGCGGGAGTGATGATGATGATTGAGCGGCGGTTGTACCGGAATTTCTGGGAGAAATTCCGGATCCGGCGCTTGATCTGCGGGTTATTCCAGTATTCATGGAAGTCCTTGAGAACGATCACCGCATTCTCATCGGTCTTCTGGATGTCGTCAAGCGCTGCAAGAGGGTCGCGCGACTGGGTAGGGAAGTTTTTATTCCCGGAAATCACCGCGAACCCGTCAACAGCATCCCAGGTTACGCACTGCCGGGGCGGATCCCACGTATCGCAGACCTCCCGGATCTTTGACGTCACGCGCTCCTCCTCGGGAGTTATCACGATCAGAAGGGTGACCCGGGCCCGCAGCGAAACATTGAGCCTCAGCGGGAAATCCGGCTCCTGGTACTGCATCATTTCCACCTCCTGACAACGATCCGCAGGGTGCCGTCCTGCTCCTCAGTCTGGGATATGACCTCGAACCCGTCCCGCGCTGCCTGTCCGAGGACCATCTTCTTTGCATACTCCTTCTGGATGGATGCTGCCTGCCCGGCAAGCTCCTGTGCAATCTTCCGCTCGTCGGTCCCCGCCACACCCCACCAGTCGGCAACCATATCGTAGGTGCCATCGGGGCTTTTGACAAAACCGATCCCGTAGCCTTTCCTGATCTTCGCTGCGATATCCACCTCGTGCTCGCCGCGGTGGCCGCGGATCACGGTATCTGTTTCGACCTCGTACCCGAGGTTTTCAAGACAGGTTACGAGCGCCTCGCGGTGGCGGAACTGCGTCTTGACCCGGCTGTAATGCGATATATCAGCCACCCCCGCAGCGCGACGAGAACTGTGCAACAAGGGCTGGTGACGGGAACCCGGTCGTTGTCACGGTGCCATCGGGAGCTATCGTGAATTCCATCCGGCTGCCGGTGCCGGCCGGTGGAGCAGCATTCCGGGAGACAGGAATCCTCGTGCCAAGCGCTATCACCTGCTGGTTTGCGGATCCCTTCAGCGGGTCCGGTGCTGCCAGCTCCGCGACATAGGGGCCGGTGATGAGGAGGTCGGTCACCGCGAGGAGCGCAGACCAGGAGGGATCGCACCCATCAGCAAGTTGTTCCGTGGTATATCCCGAATACGTCACAATGGAAAGCCCGGCTCCCCGCAGGCGTTCCCCGACGATTGCAAGCGGGCCGGCCTGTGCAAAGGGTTCTCCGCCAGAGAATGTCACACCATCGATACCGTGAATGGAAAGGATCGTGCCGGCAAGATCATCGGGATCAACCAGCGTTGCCAGAGAAAAGGACTGGAACTGAGCATTAAAACATCCCGGGCAGCGGAAGGGGCATCCCTGCACCCAGACAACGGCCCGGATGCCCGGTCCGTTCACCGCGGACCGTGAGAGGAAACCCGCGAGGTTGAGCGTACTCATCGGCCGGTATCCGGGGTCGTTGTATTCGGTCACCATCATTTTTCCGCCACCTGTTCTGGCACGGGAAACAATTCCGGTGTGGGGGCCCGTGTATCCTATAGTATTACCCGAGGTTTCCCGGAATGGTGTTCATCCGCGGGGACGTGCAATTCAGCATACTTAAGAGATACGATTGGACTATACAGGTTCGATTTTTCCCCTTTTAAAGGCGATCGGCCGGTTTTCTGAACGTATTTCTTTTGTATTTCATAAGGAGTACTTCTGTTCATTCCCGTGCCTTCCAGACAGGATCCACGCACCGGAAAATGTGAAAAAGGCCGGGTCGTAATCCATAAAGAAACAGAAAATACCGCGGCCTGATGTGCAGGGTAATACCAGACTACCCTCCCCCCGCCGCCATTATATTCCCACGGACACAATAGATCCGGTAGTGAAAGCGGTTATTGATGGAACGGCAGTGAGACTCGGAAAGGATGGGCGATCCCTCTATGACCAGAGCGGGTATGGCAGGCCGGAGGGCGAGTGCCTCCGGCTCTCGCCGCAGGAAACCCTGTACCTCCTCCACCGCCAGAAGATCGAGGTGCCCGGCTATACATTCGAGTCCTTGTTTGCAGAATTTGGCGAACAGCCCGGGTTTTTACGCAGCTTCCTCGTATACCGCGATCTGCGGGAGCGGGGGTACGTTGTCCAGACCGGCCCCCATGACTTCCGCGTCTTCCGGCGCGGCGAGCGGCCCGGGAAAGGCGAATCCCTGTATCTCGTCCGCGTCCTCTCGGAACGCGACCCGATCCGCTTCGGGAAACTAATCGAGGAGGTTGTAGCTTCGAAGAACATGCGCAAGCAGTACGTGCTTGCGGTCGTGGACGACGAGGACGAGCTCACGTATTACGAGATCAAGCTTCCGAAACTCACCGATGCCTGCTGCATGCTCCCTGCGCCCGGGCGGCATGAGGCGGTGCTTGTCGGGAAATCCGCGATGGTGTCGGTCCCGGAAGGATCCGATCTCGAACAGGCAGGATACGGGAAACGCCTCGATCCTGACCGGCTGATACTATCCCCGGTCGAGCTGTCCTACCTGATGGTCAAGGGAACAATTTCCCTCCGGCGGGATCGAGAGACCGTGGGGCTGGCAGAGTTCACCGCCCTCGCCGGGGAAACGGATGCCGAACTGGGTTTGAAAAATGTAGTCTATACCGAGCTAAGGTCCCATGATTATACACCACGGACCGGCTACAAGTTCGGCCACCACTTCCGGGTGTACTGCGGGAAGAACGTCCACTCCGACCTTCTCGTCCATGCCGTTGAGAAGGAGGCGGCTTTCCCGATGAGTATCATCTCCCGCTCTGTGCGGATGGCGCATTCGGTCAAAAAGAAGATGTTCTTTGGCGCCGTACATTCCTCCGGAATCCAGTTCGTGGAATTCGCCCGGATCAAACTATAGAGTCACTATCATGGCAGAACCGCAGATCAATCCCTGGTCAAGCACCCCGTCCCTCGATATTGAGAAGACCTTTTCCGACTTCGGCATCGACCCCATCGCACCGGTGATGACAGAACTCCCCGAGATCCCGTACTTTATGCGGCGGGGGATTGTTGTGGGCCACCGCGACTACCTCCCGATCGCACGGGCGATCCGGAACCGGACGCCGTTCCACATCCTGACCGGGTTCATGCCGAGCGGCCACCCGCACCTTGGACACCTCATGGTGATGAAGGAGGTGGTCTGGCATGTTCAGCAGGGCGGCAGCGGTTACATCACGATCGCCGACCGTGAAGCCCACGCAGTCCGGGATCTTTCATGGGACAAATGCAACGATTACGGGAAGGAATATCTTTCCTGCCTCTTCGCGCTCGGGTTTGAAGGCACAACATACTTCCAGAGCAGGAACAACCGGCTCAAGGACCTTGCGTTCGAAGCGGCGACGAAGGTGAACTTCTCAGAACTGACGGCAATCTACGGTTTCGGCCCCGACACCGACCTTGCCCACGCGGATGCCGTCATTACGCAGGTTGCCGATATCCTCTACCCCCAGATCGACCGGGAACCGGCACCGACGCTCGTGCCGGTCGGGACCGACCAGGACCCGCACATCCGCCTGACACGGGGGATCGCCCACAAGATGCGGATGTTCACGGTCGAGGAGCGGGACGGCTACATCAGCGTCCGGTCCAAGAATGCGCCCGATACAGCGATGGAGGCTGTTAAAAAGGCCTTCCCTCACGCGAAGAAGTACGAGGGGCACGTGGATATCAAAGGGGCGCAGTGTGCTGAAGTGAAGGAGAAGGTGCGCGGGATTGAGCGTGCGCAAGGCGGTTTCGCGTTCTTCACTCCGTCGTCCACCTACCACATTTTCATGCCGGGCCTCACCGGAGGCAAGATGTCGTCGAGCATCCCGGAAAGCATCATCTCGTTTTACGAGCCGGAAGCTGTTGTACGGAAGAAGGTGATGAGTGGTATTACTGGTGGGAGGATGACCCTTGAAGAGCAGAAGCGCCTGGGCGGCGAACCGGACAAGTGTTCGCTCTACCTCCTCAACCTCTTCCACATGGTGACAGATGATGCGGAACTGGCGGAGATAAAACGGAAGTGCATGGCCGGCGAGGTCACCTGCGGTCAATGCAAGAAGGAGACGGCGGAACGGGTTGTTGCGTTCCTGAAGGATTTCCGGGAGAAGATGGACGCGTGCGCGGAAAGGATACAGGTGTAAGATGGCAGAACTGACACAGAACGAGAGACGGCTGCTTGCCGTACTTGAGAAGGAGAAGAAGGCAGATGCCCCGCATATCGCCGGTCTGCTGGGCGCAACCCCGGAGGCGGTCGTCCAATGGGCCCACCTGCTGGGGGACAAGGGACTTGCTGCGGTTGAACGGATCGTTGTGAAGGAGTTCACGTTCACCGATGAAGGGAAGGCCTATGCACAGAACGGCCTTCCCGAGACGCAGCTCCTCCGCTTCATCCTGCCGGGGACGCAGCTTGCCGACCTCCAGAAGCACGAGGCGTTCCGGATCGGGTTCGGCCAGCTCCGTAAAAAGAAGCTGATCACCGTCGAAGGGACACAGATTACAAAAGTCCAGGGTGCATCGACGGATGACGATGAATCGGCCCTGAAAAAACCGACCGCATCAGACCCAAGGACAAAAGACCTGATCAAGCGCGGGATTCTGCAGGAATGCGAGACGGGCCGGCATGTTATTGCCATCACACCCAAAGGGCTCGAACTCGCGAAGAAAGGCCTCGATCTCCGGGAAGAGACCGGCACCCTTACCCGCGAGATGATCCTGTCGGGAAGCTGGAAGACCGCAAGCCTCCGCCGTTATGATGTCACCAAGATCCCTAAGAAAACCTGCCCCGGGAAGATCCACCCGTACCAGCGGATCATCCAGGAGATGCGGGAGATCCTGCTCGACATGGGCTTTGAGGAGCTCTACGGTGACATCGTCCAGCAGTCCTTCTGGAACTTCGATGCCCTTTTCCAGCCGCAGGACCACCCGGCCCGCGAGATGCAGGACACGTTCTACCTCAGGGAGACCATGCCCCTCCCCCCCGTCTGGGAGAAAGTGAAAGCCATGCATCTCTCCGGAGGTGAAACGTCCTCGACCGGATGGGGCGGAGTCTGGAAGGAGGAGAAGGCCGAACAGTGCGTGCTCCGAACCCATACCACGAGCCTCTCCATCCAGCACCTTGCCCGGAACAGGAATCCGCCGGTCAAGGCGTTCGCGGTCGGCAGGGTATACCGGCGCGAAACGATCGATACCACCCACCTTGCCGAGTTCGAGCAGCTCGAAGGCATCGTGATGGACGAGGACGTCTCGTTTGCGAACCTGCTCGGGATCCTCCGCGAATTCTATAACCGCATGGGTTTCACGAGCGTGCGGTTCAAACCCTCCTATTACCCCTACACTGAGCCGAGCCTCGACGCTGAGGTTTACATTGACGGCATCGGCTGGATCGAGATGGGCGGTGCCGGCGTTTTCCGCGAGGAGGTCACGGCACCCATCGGCGTCGATTACCCGGTCCTTGCATGGGGTCTTGGCGTCAGCCGTATTGCGATGCTCCGACTCGGTCTTAAGGATCTGCGGCTCCTCCACAAGAGCGATGTGGCATTCCTCCGCGAAACACCATCCCTGCGTAAGGCAAAGGGCGGGATCTGAAATGGCGATCATCACCCTCCCCTACAAGTACCTCGAGCGGCTGACCCGCACCAACCGTAAGACGATCCTCGAGAAGGTTCCCCTCATCGGTTCTGACATCGAGCGTCTTGAGGAAGACCATGCAGATGTCGAGTTCTTCCCGGACCGACCGGACCTGTTCTCCCCGGAAGGAGTTGCGAGAGCAATGCGGGGTTACCTCGGCATCGAGACCGGCCTGCCCTCGTACCCGGTCAAACCGTCGGGAATCTCGTTCACCATCGACCCGAAACTGGCGAATATCCGCCCGGTCCTGAGTGCTGCAGTGATACGGGGTGTCTCGTTCGATGATGAATCCATCCAGAGCATCATGTCCCTGCAGGAGTCGCTCCACTGGGCGGTTGGCCGGGGACGGAGCAAGGTCGCGATCGGCATCCATGACCTCGACACAGTCCGTCCGCCGTTCCGCTACATCGCCTCGCCGCGGACCCGGGCGTTCGTGCCCCTCGATTACACCGAGTGGATGTCCATGGAGGAGATCCTCGAGAAACATCCCAAGGGCAGGGACTACGCAAAGATCGTCAAAGACTTCCCGCTCTTCCCCCTCATCATAGACTCCCACGACCACGTCCTCTCGTTCCCTCCGATCATCAATGGGGAGCGGACAAGGGTGACCATCGACACGAAGAACATCCTGCTTGATACCACCGGCACTGACCGGCGGGCGGTCTCCGTTGCTGTCAATATCATATGCACAGCAATGGCAGAGGCCGGGGCGACCATCGAGAGCGTGGAGATCGAAGGAGCCCAGACCCCGACCCTCGCACCTGCAGAGCGGACCGTGAGCGTGAAAGAATGCTCCCGCCTCCTCGGGGTTGATCTGACAACATCATCGATGGTGGAACTCCTGAAGAGGATGCGTTTCGGGGCAGAACCCGCTGGCGCTGACAGGGTGAAGGTAAAGGTGCCCTGCTACCGGGCCGATATCATGCATGACTGGGACCTCTTTGAGGATGTCGGGATCGCGTACGGGTATGACAAACTGGAGTCCCTCCCGCCGAAGACCTCCACCGTGGGAAAACCCCACCCGGTCCAGGTCGTGATGGTTCTTGCACGGGAGGCTTTCACGGGTCTTGGCTATCTCGAGGTGATGCCGTTCACGCTGACCAGCGAGGAGATCATGTATGCCCGGATGCAGCGCCCGGAGACGAAAGGCGTGCTCCATGTGATGCACCCGATCACCATCGAGAACACGGTTGTGAGAACGGAACTCCTCCCCCTGCTCCTCGAGTTCCTCACCATCAACCGCCACCGTGAACTCCCCCAGCGCCTGTTCACAATCGGCGACGTTGTGGTGGACTGCAGGACCCACCAGCAGGCGGCAGGTGTCAGCACCCATCCCGACGCAGACTTCTCGGAGGCATACGCGTCGGCCGATGCCGTGCTCCACGAGCTCTCCGTTGACTATACCGTGAAAGAATCGGCCGACCCGGCCTTTATCGACGGGCGGCGCGGTGATATTATCGTTACCGGAAAAAGAATCGGGATATTCGGTGAGATCCACCCTGCCGTCCTCACCGCCTTCGAGCTTGAGCACCCCGTTGCGGCGTTCGAGTTCGACCTCAGAGCCGTACCGGGATACCCCGGCCCCTGAGGTACTCCTTCACATCCCTTACGGTGAACTCACCATAGTGAAAGACGCTCGCTGCAAGGCAGGCATCGGCTTTCCCTTGTACGAAGCCGTCGTAGAAGTGTTCGAGGGTGCCGACTCCCCCGCTCGCGATCACCGGGATACCTGCTGCATCCGATATCGCGGACGTGATAGCGATATCGAATCCGTTTTTCGTACCATCCGTCTCCATGCTTGTGAGGAGGATCTCGCCGGCACCACGCTCCTCGGCTTCCCTGGCCCAGGCGACGGCATCGATCCCGGTCGGCTTGCTTCCGCCGTAGATGACCACTTCGTACCAGCAGGTCCGGCCGTCCGTGAGCCGGACCGGGATTGCTCGAGTATTGGGCGTAAAGTTACGGCGTACATCCATCGCGCAGACAATGCACTGGGTTCCGAACGCCTCGGCTCCGCGGGTGAGGAGCGCAGGATCGTGGACCGCACTCGTGTTGAGGCTCACCTTGTCAGCGCCGGCCCGGAGGATCTGCTGGATGTCGTCGATCGATTTGAGCCCGCCCCCCACCGTAAGCGGAAGGAAGAGCTGGTCTGCTGCACGCTTGATGAGCCCGACAATGATTCCCCGCTTCTCTTTTGATGCCGTGATATCGAGGAAGACCACCTCGTCCGCCCCCTGCTCGTTGTACCGCCCGGCCAGCTCGACCGGGTCGCCGGCATCCCGGAGGCCAAGGAAGTTTGTCCCCTTCACCACCCTGCCGTCCTTGAGATCAAGGCAGGGAATGATCCGTCGCGTGAGCACCATCGGGTACATTCTTTCACGGCAGATACTATCTACATTTCCCACACAGCACTTCCCGCGGAGTTTTTATGTAACCGGCCATCCCTATTCATAGGGTAGTCAGTATCCGGAAAGCCGGTTTTGCCGGTTTTCCGGAATGAGGATGTCCATGAACTCAGGAAAACTGAAGATCGATTGGGCTGCGCAGTACATGCCGGTGCTCGCGGCCATAAAAAAACAGTTCGAGAAGGAGAAACCTTTTTCCGGCATGACGATTGGCATGGCGCTCCATGTCGAGGCGAAGACCGCAAACCTCGTCTCCACGCTCGCAGCGGGAGGCGCAGAGGTTCACATCACCGGATGCAATCCGCTCTCAACGCAGGATGATGTTGCCGAAGCACTCAACCATGTAAAGAACGTGCACTGTTACGCGAAGCGCGCCTGCACGGTTGATGAATACTATGAGGCTATCGACCGGGTACTCGATGCAAAGCCAGTCATTACTATCGACGACGGGATGGACCTCATCCACTACATCCACACGAAGCGCCGAGACCTCATAAAAAAGGTCATCGGGGGTTGCGAAGAGACAACGACCGGGATCCACCGCCTCCGCGCCATGGCGGCGGACAAGAAGCTCGAGTTCCCGGTTATTGCGGTGAACGATACCCCGATGAAACGGTTCTTCGACAATGTCCACGGCACCGGTGAGAGTGCCCTGTCATCCATCATGATCACCACGAACACGCTGATCGCAGGTAAATACTTCGTAGTTGCAGGATACGGGTTCTGCGGCCGCGGCCTTGCGCGGAAAGCCCACGGGCTCGGTGCCAAGGTCATCGTCACCGAGATCGATCCGCGGCGCGCCCTTGAAGCCCACATGGACGGCTTCATGGTCTTGTCGATGGACGAAGCAGCAGCTTTGGGTGATATCTTCGTTACCACGACCGGCAATGTTGCAGTCATAGGGGCGCGGCATTTCAGGAAGCTGAAAGACGGTGCTATCCTTTCAAATGCTGGTCACTTCAACGTCGAGATTGACATCGACTGGCTCCAAAAGAATGCCGGCAGGATCATCCAGCGCGACGGTATCGAGACGTTCATGCTCGGCAAAAAAGCCGTCCACGTCCTTGCTGAGGGGAGGCTTGTCAACCTCGCCACACCCAAAGGAATGGGCCATCCCATCGAGGTCATGGACCTGAGCTTCGCCCTGCAGGCGCTCTGCACGCTCCACATCGCAAAGAACGGTAAGAAACTCAAGGGCGGTGTTTATGAGGTGCCGAATGAGATTGACGAGCAGGTGGCAAACCTCAAGCTCGCATCGCTGGGCCTTTCAATCGACACGCTCACAAGAGAGCAGAAGAAGTACTCGTGCAGCTGGGACATCGGGACGTAATACCCCAAAAAAAAATTTTTTTGCGGGCGGACTAAGAAAAAACCGCTTTCCAGGCCGGATAGCTTGAGTATACCCATGTAATGAATCCGGATAATATCCTCCCTTTTCCAGGATTTCAGGACCATTGAAAAACAGGTCAGATCGATCCGGATCGGAATCCTGATCGCGTTCCGGAAAAAAAACAATCGACCCCCTGCTCCCTGCCCGGAAAATTTCAATCGGGATCCAATCGATGGGCCGGAACGTTCACACCGGAGACTTAAAAAAATTGTAGGTAGTGTAATAGTATTACAGGTAAAATAACCTACAATCGCCTGACTAATTAACAACCGGGTTTAACGATTATTTTTTCCGGATCCGGGGCAGGTACGGCAATTAATTCAGGCTCCTGATTTCCTGTGAAAATACCGCCGATGCCTGAGGCCACAGCCACAAAGAATGGAAACGGAAGTTCCATTTTCATATGAAATTACGATAAAAGATTTGAGAGAGAGAACCCGTATTACCCCAGTACCCACGGGAGTTCAGCTATCAGATTCCCAAACAGGTACCCCGCCAGCAGAATGTGGTTTACTTCCATCCCTCCCTGCGTAGAGATATTCCTGTGCCCAGCCACAGTACTGTCCGAAATGCTCCCGCGCGAACGTGCGGATCAAATCATACTCACGGGTTGTCATGGGCGCATCAGGAGAAAGATCCGGGAGGTAATGTTCCGCCATTATCCGGCGGATCCAGACATCGACCGGGAAGGCTTCGTACTTCTGGAACGCAAATAGCAGGATGCAGTCAGCAGCTTTTGGGCCTACACCATGGAGGTTCATGAGTTCCCGGCGGGCTTCTCCATACGGGAGCCGCCGTATGGATTCCGACCATACCTTCGCGTCGGTAACCAAGGAGGACGATCCGAACACGTAGGGCTGCCGGTACCCGAGCCGGCATTCCGTGAGCCCGTCATGACCTTCGCAGATGATTGCAGAAGGCTCCGGGAAGGTGTAAAAAACCTGATCATGGAATTCGACCGCTTCCCCATACTTTTTCGCAATGGAGGCAATCCTGCGCCGGATTGTTGGAATGTTCGAATTGGTGGAGCAGATGTAGGATATGGTGCACTCCCATGGAGGCTGCCGCACGATTCGGAGACCCCGGTTTCTATCAATGCTTGTATGAATAAACCGATCGGTGTCGATGGATTCAAGAACTTGCTCAAGATCGATATCGAGGGAAAAATAATGACGGATGAACGATACCGGCGCCCCCGTGTAGGTAAGCCGGTTCCCATCCTGCCGGATTCTGAGGACCCGATCACCAACCACGCCAAGCCACCACCTATCCGCTGTGCGATCCCATCGGAATACCTGACCACAGGAGAGGGTTGCGTCAAGATCGAACGGTTGATCCGTGCGAAGAGTCAGGGATGGCATTGGTAATCCGCTCAACGGTTTATCTTTCGATCTTATTATCCTGTGTCCGCAGGCAAGGGTACCTTTTCGGGAAATGACTGCTGGATACAGGATCGGAGCGAAGGTGATTTTAATATATAAATCAATAATTCCTGTCATGGAACTGGCAGCAACGCTCAAAGCGTTTATTGAAGAGGGACAGGACTGGGAACGCAAACACACTTCGGTCAAAGGTGTGTCAATCATCCGGCTCCCGGCAACGAAGAACCGCGCCGCATCCCTGGCAATTGATATCAATCCGGTTGGCGATAACGGGCTCCCGATGAAGAAAAAAGGAATTATGATCATGAACGCGGCAGAGCTTGCAGCATTCCGGGCTGCTTTCAACAACGAAAAGATCGACGGCCTGATCTCCGCGCTCGAGGAAGTGCTCCCGGAACGCAAGGCTGCAGGAAAGCCGGCAAAGCCGGACGTTTTACAGATATAAAAAAATCAAGGTAGTGCGGGATATTCATGAGGATGGCGACAGGGTTGCTCGCGATACTGGTGATTACAGCGACGGCGCTGACCGGGTGTCTTAGCACAAAAACAATCCCGGAACCCTCCCCGGCAAATCCTATCCTGCTTGTCGATTACCAGCGGTCGGGAGGGATCGCTGGCGTGGATGACCGGCTGGTGGTCTTTGATAACGGCGCCACCCTTGTACGTAGCCGGAGCATCAGCAGGGAGATAACGCTCAATGAATCTGACCTGCATTCATTAAGAACGATTTTCGATGAAAGCGGATTTGTGGATCTTCAAGGAAATTTTACCTCCGCCCGTGGTGGTGCCGATCTCATGCGATACAGAATAAGCTACCATAACAAGACGGTGATTACCGAAGATACCGCGATTCCTTCAACCCTTGAACCTGTCATCAGGGAACTGAACCGGTATCTGGATAAGGGTCTCGAGAATCCGATTGACCTGCCGCGTTATCGTTTAACCCCTTAAGCGAGGGCCAGCGATACGGTTTCGCAGTCTTACTGCAACAGTGATTTTTTCCGTAGTTTCGAAAAGGCAAACCGGAACTCGTATTCACGAAAGGAAGTTGAGAGAGAAGGTCCGGAAAAAGGGTTACTTGTTCTCGTACATACACGACTGGATATCGTGTCCGAGTCTGCCGATGGCATCGGCGCGGCAGCGCTGGCAGTGGCGCATCTGTTTTACGTATTTTGCACATTCATCCTGCATCTTCCGCTTCATTTCCGGTGTAGGTGGTGCAATGTGGGAAAACTTGTATTGGGCAATGAGCGGTATGACGTTGAAAGTATAGACGCCCATCTCCCCGACCTTCTTGGCAATGGCGGGGATATGATCCTCGTTGATTCCCGGGATATAGACTGTATTGATCTTCACGATCATGTGCCGCTTCACGGCCTCTTCGATACCTTTCAGCTGCTGGGAGAGCAGGATCTTTGCCCCTTCGATCCCGGTATACCGTTTCCCGCCATAATCGATATGCTGGTAGATCTTCGCGCCGATCTCGGGGTCGATGGCATTGAGGGTGACGGTGACATTGCCGACATCGTATTTCTCCAGCAAATCGATTTTTTCCGGAAGGAGAAGCCCGTTGGTGCTGAGGCACTTGATGACGTTGGGAAACTCTTCGTGGAGCCGGCGCAGAGTCTCAAAGGTCTCCTCGTTTGCGAGCGGTTCGCCCGGCCCGGCAATCCCCACGACTTTGATGTAGTTGAATTTCTTCATGACATTCCTAACAAGCTCAATCGCCTCCTCAGGATTGAGCACTTTAGTCGTGACCCCGGGACGGCTCTCGTTGACACAATCAAAGTCGCGGATGCAGTAGTTGCACTGGATGGGACACTTGGGTGCAACCGGAAGGTGACACCTGCCAAAAACATGGCATGCCTTCTCCGAAAAGCAGGGGTGCTCCGATATTTTCCGCATCTGCGCCGGGTCCCACTGGACTTTTTTTCCCTGGACATCCGCATATCGTAGTTCATCAGCCATGGTAAACACCAGTAACTTCGCGCTCGTGGTATAAAAACCGTGCAATTGTACCGCTGCCATCGCCCCTGCCATGTCCCTGAAAGCCTTTGGACAATTGAACAAGTGTATATGATGCCGGAAAAAGACACTATGGGAGAGAGGATACCATGAAGAAATCGGAGAAACTCAAGGGGAAAGAAGCCATCGCAGCACGGAAGATACAGCGCACGCAGTATGTGATTGCCGGAGGAGCCGTCATCTGTATCCTGCTCGTCATCGGATTTTTCCTGTTTAACCCGTTTGTGGCAAAGAACGGCGATACCGTGATGGTCTATTATACCGGAACCTTCGAGAACGGAACCGTATTTGACTCCAATATCGGGGGCAACCCGCTTGCGTTTACCCTCGGCCATCATGCAGTTATTACGGGTCTTGAGGAGGCTGTGATCGGCATGGCACCCGACACAACAAAGACGGTGAATATTTCCTATGATAAGGCATACGGGCCGTACCGGCAGGACCTCATCCAGGTATTGAACAGGTCCGAACTTCCTGATAATATCGATCCGGTTGTAGGGCAGATGTATTCGATCCGGAGAACAACAGACGGGGCTGTTGCCTATGTGAGGCTGGTTGGGTTTAACGAATCGAGTCTGACCGTGGATCAGAACCATCTCCTTGCAGGTGAGAACCTCACATTTGCCGTTCAGTTCATAGGATTCGCAAAAAAGTAAACGTCATTTTTTGAGGGAGGCCGGATTCGGGCATATTTTCCGGTTCCCAAGCGCTCAAAAAAATGCCGAAGAACCGGCTCGCGATTCACATCAGAAAAAAGAGACAATGGGCCCGGCCGGATTCGAACCGGCGACCTCCGCCGTGTAAGGGCGACGTCATAACCGACTAGACCACGAGCCCCAGACTCTTACTAATGTCACCCTGTATCCTATTAATGATGTTGATAGCAGGACGGCAGGAGTTATGGATGATGAGAGAAAACCAGAGGAGGGGGGACCCCAAACCCCTTCAGGATTGTTCTGCTGATAACCAGTGATGGCTGTTCAGGAAGGATCGAACTGCAGGATCTTCCTGCCGTCGCGGTCGAACATGATGAGCTGGTTATTGGTTATTGAGTAGGTTTCGGCATCCTGGAGATCGGTGAAGTAATACGATTCCTGGCTCATGACACCAACGGGGGTCTGGCAGAGGTTATTCTGCGGGACGACCGGACGCCTGAACCAGATCCGGAACTCTTTTCCAAGTTGGTAGTCTGATGAGTACCCGTTGCAACCTCCGGATCCTGTAACCTTCCCTTCATTCAGGAAGGTTGCCGTGATGGTGCTCCCTTCAGCCACCTTGGACCAGATTTTATTCTCACCGGATAACCATGCGAGCATCCATGTTGTACTGGTCAGGGTCGGCCCTGCAGCAGTGACGGGTGCGGCAGAGGGAGCTGGAGCTGTGGTGGCTACCGGTGTTGCCGGGGTCTGTGCGGGCTGGCTCGTGCAACCGGCGATAAAGGCAGCAGTGAGAAGCAGGCCGATACATGCGAAATGCAAAACTTTCATACTAAATGAAGAATTCGTTTTTAAAAATAAACATAGCGGTCTGAGTCGGATAATTTTGAGTATCTGAAAAAACCTGACTGAATCCCGGTTTTATTGAATCATCTTCTGGAATTCCCGTAAGTCCGTTGTGTTTTGCCAGTTCATAAGAATCCGGAATACAAAACCAGTTCTTGTTTTCAAGCAACAGAAAAAAAGAAACCCCGTTTGGGAGGTTCGGATTATTCTTTTTTCAGTTTGATATCGATCCCGTATTTTTCAGCGTTCCGGTCTGCAATTGCCTGAATGGCGGTGATCTCGGCATCCTGCCTCTTTGGTTTGAAAAGGTGCCGGAAACGTTTCTGGGTCTTCAGGTATTCCTCTACCGGTTTCCTGACAACCTTCTTTGCTTTTGAAACCTTTCCGTCCACCATCTCGAAGTTCACCCAGAGGCCGGTCTCGATCGCAAGCTTTGCGATGGCAACCGTCTGCTCCCCCTCAAATCCCCATCCGGTACAGCAGGGAGCATGAACCTGAAGGTAGCAGGGTCCGGGCGTGTTGAGAGCTCTTTCAACTTTCTGTTTCAGATCTGCAGGGTACGCCACGGAGGCCGTAGCGACATACGGTGCGCCGTGGGCTGCAAGGATTGCGGGCATGTCCTTCTTCGGTCTCCTGTTCCCGAACGAGCATTTTCCGGCAGGACTTGTCGTGGTGCTCGCATCATAGGGCGTTGCACCTGATCGCTGGATGCCGGTATTCATGTATGCCTCGTTGTCATAACAGATATAGGTGAAATCATGGCCCCGCTCAAACGCTCCGCTAATGCAAATCATGCCGATGTCGAAGGTCGCACCGTCGCCGGCCATGATGATGATCTTCTCTTTCCTGCCCTGCTTTTTAAGGGCTGCATCGATACCGGATGCAACGGCAGCGGTATTCTCAAAGAGCGAGTGAATCCAGGGGACTTTCCATGCGGTCTCCGGGTAAGGCGTCGAAAAGACTTCCATGCATCCTGTGGAGTTGACAACAATGGTATTGGTCCCGGCCGCCTGTGTAACAAGCCGGGCAGCAAGTGCAGCTCCGCAGCCGCCGCAGGCGCGGTGCCCGCAGTCAAACAGCTCGCACGTCTTTTTTGATTCTGCCATTTCAGATCAACTCCGTTCTCAGTCCGTAGAACTGATCGCCCACACCCTTCTCACAGAGGGCGACAATCTCTTTGATATCTTTCTTCCTGATGTCCCTGCCGCCAAGGCCCAGGACATACCCTTTTACCGGTATCGCGGATCCATACAGTGCGTCCCTCACTTCGATGGCGGTTGCGCCGCCATGGGACCCCAGTGAGATGTTCTTGTCGAGCACCGCGACCCTTTTCATACGGGAGAGTGCCTCTGCGATTTCTGCCACAGGGAATGGGCGGAAGACCCGGATACGGAGGAGTCCGACTTTCTTTCCTTCATTCCGCATCTCATCAATCGCATCCTTGATAGTACCGCAAACGGAACCCATGGCAACGATTGCGGTCTCGGCATCATCGAGACGATAGCATTCGACAAGGGCACTGTAGTCCCGGCCAAACATCGCTCCAAATTCCCTGCCGGCTTTTACAATGACCTCCTGTGACCGTTTGAGGGCCTGATCCATCTCGTACCGGAACTCGAGATAATAATCCGGCGTTGCATACATGCCAAAACTGATGGGATCGTCTGCATCCAGTTTTTCTGCGGGATTGAATTTCGGGAGATACCTGTCCACATCCTCCTGTGTCAGCATGTCAACGGGTTCATAGGTGTGTGAGAGGATGAACCCGTCAAAACAGACGAATGCGGGGAGCTGGACCGCCGGGTCTTCAGCAACCCTGTAAGCGATAAAGTGGAGATCGGTCGCTTCCTGATTGTCCTCTGCATAAAACTGGAGCCAGCCGCAGTCCCGCATGGAAATCGAATCCTGCTGGTCGTTCCAGATGGAGAGCGGCGCTCCCATGGCACGGTTGACAATCGACATCACGAGCGGCAGGCGCATCCCGGATGCATTGAAGCAGACCTCTGCCATGAGCATCAGGCCCTGGGAAGTGGTCGCCGAATACGTACGGGAGCCGGCTGCGCTTGCTCCAACACACGCTGAAAGCGCGGAGAGCTCGCTGTCAACAGTGAGGTATTCGGCATCGAGCGTACAGTTGGCAACGAAGTCCGCGAGCGCCTCGACGATATGGGTCTGGGGAGTTATCGGGTACGCTGAAACGACCTGCGGCCTGCAGAGCCGGACCGCTTCGGCAACTGCATGGGAACCCTCGGTAATTCTCATCATGTTACTTCTCCTCCTGTTTCATGGTGACCGCTTCCTTGGGACATTCGGCAGCGCAAAGCCCGCACCCCTTGCAGTAAGTATAGTCCGGGTCAAAGAAACCCTCCCCATCTTCATGAACGCAGCCCTCGGGGCAGAGCGTCTGGCACATCCCGCACTTTGAGCATTTTCCGTGATCGAAGAGGGGTTTGAAGACACGCCATGAACCAGTCCTGTTATCCCGCGACTTCCCTGGCCGTGCACGGCAGCCGACAGCGAGCGGCATTATGCAACCCCCTTGACGGAATCGTATGCGGTCTTTGCTGCGGCAATATTCTTTGCGGCAAGTTCTCCCGGGAAACGGTGGCTGAGCGCCTTCTCCAATGCAGAGAACGCGATCTCACCCGTTGCTGCGGCAAACGCTCCCATCAGGGTTGTGTTGGTGATAGGCAGGCCAAGCACTTTCAGTGCAATAGATGTTGCATCGATGGTGATGACCTTCACACCTTCCGGAACCTGGTAATCCGGCTTTTTTTCCGTGTTGATAATTACAATCCCGCCCTTCTTTACTCCCAGGAACACATTCACATCCTTGATAAGCGTGCTGTCCTGGACAATGATGTAGTCGGGTTCATACACCTGGCTCCGTTTCCGGATCTTCTTGTTATCGAACCGGACAAAAGCCTGCACAGGCGCACCGCGGCGTTCGACACCAAACGCCGGGAATGCCTGGGAAAAGACGCCGCCTTCAAACGCGGCGACTGCTATCAGTTCGGCTGCCGTGACCGATCCCTGGCCACCCCTGCCGTGGATACGTAGCTCTTTCACAAAAAATCCCTGATATTTTTACATGATAAAGAACGAACCTGTTGTGTAAATTACCATGACTTTACACACGGTTATTCATCTTGCAATTCCATGAAATTTTTTTGCAAAATAATGTGGTAATCTATCACTATTAATCATGTCGATATCCTATCTGGTTTTTTGTCAGGGTTCCGAATTAGGATTGAAATCTGTGACGATTCAAACATTACCTCTCATTTTTTCCGCTCTGTATTTCTCGTACTTTGCGTTTTACAGATCTGCTACACTAAAATCCCCTGTTAATTCTCCCGTTAATAATTACCTATTATTATAACTGAAAGAAAGCAAAAAACCGTAATAATTTATAACATCTGTACCTGTTTATTTAGGATGTTTTCTGAATTATTATGGTAACAATTTAATGATAGAAAATGTCATTATAGCAGGTTGGTTGCAAAACATCAGGAAAATATCTTATTGATTAAAATCTGTGCAAAAAGGATAGATGCAGATCGACCATTCTCTGGAACAAACAAATCATTGCGAGAATTTCCGAACTGGAACGGAAAATGAAAACTGATAATGCAGATCATGATACAATCGATGACAGAAAAAGATATTTTTTCTGTGCACTCTTATGTTTAGTTTTGTCGATTATTCTCCTTGTATTTCTTAATTATATAATATATCTGATTTACAGGCCAAATGTTGATGACATTATTCAGCACGTCACTGTTGTTTCTTTCTTTGAAAAATCCAATTTTTTACCGGAACCTGTTGAGAGACTGCAGTATATCCTTAGTATTCTCCTCTTACCTTTCATTATTATATTTTTATATAATGTAATAACGAAAATTGTGAATGAAAAAGAATTTTTTCAGAAAAGAACGGATATCCTCTATCAAGCTGGAGTGCTTGGAACAGGTTTAGGTATTATTTCATTATCCTATTTCATCAATATGCAGAATGATTTTTTTTATGTAAAAAATGCTCCGGTTTTCGAATTTTTCCCCATTTTTTTAGGATTGATATTCCCCATTATTCTCTTATGTACCGGAATTTCTGAGAATAAATCCTCAATTAACAAGATGTTTTTTCTCATTTTTGCAACCCTCACGGTGATTTTAACCATTTCAATGTTTTTTATGACAATTTTTAATAAAGACTGGTATTATGGACAGCTTGCCCACTTTGATGCTGCATTTTACCCCGTCTCCCAGGTAGTTGGCGGCAAAACTCTTTTGGTAGATTTTAATAACCAGTATGGATTATACCCGCATTTTCTTGAACCGATATTTCATATTATAGATCTGACGGTACTTAATTACTCAATAATAATGAGCCTTTTAACTGCCATCTCATTTATACTGATATTTTTCTTTTTAATAAAAACAGTTTCAAACAATGTGATTTCACTTTTGGGATTTACCTCTATTACCTTTATTTCTGTCCTGATGATGCGACTTACCGCATTCGATGTCTATTTCCAGTATTGGCCTATCCGAGTTATTTTTCCGGCGATATTCCTTGTGTTAACAGCCATATATATTGAAAATGAAGATCGGGGATTATATTACTGCATATCCGTTCTTTCATCACTCGCGATTTTATGGAATCTCGAAACGGGTATAATTGTAATCATATCATGGGGATTGCTGCTTGGATACTGCGAGGTGTTAAAACAGAATTCGCAGGATATTGTATCTGCTATTATTAAAGGTTGTTATCATATATTGACCATTTTTTTGATTTTTTGTGTTGTTGTCATCTGCTATGTCCTTTACATACTTGTCAGAAGCGGCCATGTTCCGAATTTTGTTGATTTTATCCAATATCAGCAATTCTTCTACATCTCAGGCTTTTATATGTTACCCATGAGTTTTTTTCATCCATGGAATATAATTTGGATTATTTATATGTGCGGTTTACTTTATGCAATAAAATCTTTGGTTCGCAAGGAAGATACCAGCCATTCAAAGATCATTTTCCTTTTAACCGTGTTCGGGCTGGGGCTGTTCTCTTATTATCAAGGAAGATCACATGATGTAGTTTTACTTCTCGTCGCATACCCTGCGATATTATTAACAACAATTTTCACCGGTTACTTACTATCAGATGTGAAAAAATATGGATTCCAACTCTATCACAATGTGCTACTGGTCCTGGTCTGTATCTTCTTTTTATCATTTTCAATCGTTAGTATTGGTTACTACAATAACGAATATTATCAGTTTTCAGCAAGAGGTTTTTCAGCCTTAAATGATACTCCTACTAACATCACCGAAAATATTGTTTTTATAAAAAACACAACAACACCAGGGGAGAGAATTCTTATATTGGGAAATTTTACTGACGGGTTGTATTATGGTGAATCTCATACAGTATCTGTTCTGAACACTCCCGGATACGGGGAATTATTATATACGAAGGATTTTAACGAACCCAGATTGTTCTTATTGAACAATACGAATGTGAAGGTTTATGTGGCAATAACCGATCATAATCCCGGGTTAAACGATATTTTAATGGAGAATTATAGTGTAAGATCTTTCAGTTCCTCCAAACAGATAGTGCTTCTTTACAGAAATTTCAGTAAACCAGATATACCTTTCCTCATCAGAGACGAGCCTGATAAAATATTTCATAAAAAAACCGATACCTACATATTTCCTCCGGAAAAAATCTGTCTTGGCAACAATTTTACCATCCAAGTGCTTGTCAGACCTTTAGATAATAATTCATTCAAACAGCTGACATGTGCAGAGATCCTTGGAAATGATCCAAAAAACAGTAATTCTGAAGGATTTGTTATCATGCAGGACAATCCGAACCGGAATGAATATTCTTTCCGTTTTGGTAATGGTAATACATGGGAACGGTCCGCTCCCATCTACCTGAATGAAAATGAATGGAATTATCTTACTTTCACCATGGATAATACAACGTTTTCTTCCTATCATAATGGAACACTTATCAATTCGAAGCAGATCAGCGCTCCACTGAAAAACAGTGACCTCCCCCTCTATATCGGCAACTGGTTTTTCTTCAGTAACCGTCCATTTGACGGAACGATAAAAGAAGTGATGATCTCCAACAAATCGCTTTCCTCTGATACTATCAAGACAAACTGGGAATATATTCAGAATAACTCAATTTTTTTTAAAGATCTACTCTAATCCCGAGGATCTCCCGTCTTCCTGAAAAAACATCGCGGGCGATCCGTGAAAGGCCCTTTGAAGCGCACCATTCGTCATACACTGAAACCGTACAGCCAAGGAGAGTCTGGACTTCCGGCGCAATCACGGGTGCAAGACTTCCGGCAAGCGCCACTTTTGCATCGTTGTTGAGAAGGCGGAGCGCTGCGCATTCCATAGCGGCAAACATTGCCACCGCACGCATCCGTTCGTTTTCAGGCAGCGAGAAGTTAACACCCGCATGCTGGAACGCTTCGTTGGCTGTCCACTCACCGGCATCCACCTTCCGGATGGCATCAACATCAAGCGCCCCGTGCAGTGTTCCGGGAGCGAAGATGCAGGCATCGAATGCACCGACAAGCTTCCCCCCGCTGACCAGGAGTGAGACAGTATTTGAGCTGACATCGGAGACTATCACATCTTTTCCCAGGGTACTGCAGGCTTCATACGCAATTCCGATCTTCTCAGGGCTGGTCTGATGGGAGTAGACTTTGAACCGGGGATCGGTGGGGGATCCGCGGTGCAGTCCTGGCATCACGATCGCAGGGATCCCGCTTGCCTTCACCTCGTCAAAAACCCGGGTCCCCCCTCCGATATGCTTCCCGGCCCCGTCACGGCTGACAATCCCCCTGTTCTTCACATTCCGGATATCGGTAATGGCGCTGATATTGTCACCCATGGAGTAACAGATCGCAATCCCCTCGATCTCCCCGACGGGGCAGAGACGCGAAAGATTGTCAATGCAAAACTCCTTTGCCGCTTCCCGGGAGATCGCAAATACTCCATTACCCCCGGCGAAACGCATCGCCGTGGTGCCATGGTCGATACCAATGAACATACCACTAATCCTATAGGATGGAGGACATATTAGGTAGTGATGTTTGATGTGGTGACAGGCGGAGCCGGTTTCATCGGTTCCCATCTCGTGGATACACTGGTCGCCCAGGGCAATGAGGTACTTGTCATTGACTCGCTTATTGCAGGCCGCAGGGAGACTATTGTACGGCATATCGATTCGCATGCAGTCAGGTTCCTGAAAAAAGATATCCTGAAAGACGGCTGGCAGGACGCGATCCGGGGTGCCGATCGGCTCTTCCACCTCGCCGCCGATCCCGACGTCCGGCAGAGTGCAACCAGCCCCGGACCCACCATTCAGAATAACATGCTTGCCACGTACCGGGTCCTCGAGGCAATGCGTCTCAACGAGGTACCAGAAATTGTCTTCACTTCCACGTCAACTGTTTACGGGGAGGCAAAGGTCATTCCCACACCGGAGGACTACACACCGCTCGAGCCCATCTCGGTGTATGGCGCAAGCAAACTGGCCTGCGAAGCGCTCATCTCGGCATACTGTCATTCATTCGATATGAAATCCTGGAACTTCCGCTTTGCCAATATTATCGGCGAACGGAGCGGGCATGGCGTTATCACGGACTTTATCAGGAAGCTTCGCGCGAACCCATCCGAACTTGAGATCCTAGGAGACGGCAAACAGGTCAAGTCCTATCTTGAGGTGCACGAATGCATCGCGGCTATGCTCTTTGCAACCGGAAAGGCACGGGGCACGGTAAACACCTTCAATATCGGCTCCGAGGACTGGATCGATGTAAAGACGATTGCGGAGATTGTCATTGAAGAGATGCATCTTGAAGGAACCAGACTCCAATTCACCGGGGGAGAGCGGGGCTGGATCGGGGATGTGCCCCGTATGCAGCTCTCGCTCGACCGTATCAAGGCCCTTGGCTGGAATCCCCAGATGGGATCCAGGGAGAGCGTCCGTTTCGCCGCACGTGACCTGCTGTCAGGATCGTGAGGGACAGAATGAAGTATATTGTCATTCTCGGAGACGGCATGGCGGACGAACCGCTGGTGGAACTGGGGGGAAAAACACCCCTAGAATATGCCGATACACCCAATCTTGACCGGATGGCATCCGAAGGTGCCTGCGGCATGCTCCGGACGATACCCGATGGATTCGAGGCCGGCAGCGACATCGCCAACATGGCAGTCCTCGGGTATGCCCCGGAAAAATACTATACCGGGCGTGGTCCTCTCGAGGCGCTCAGCATGGGAGTCAATCTTGCTCCTGACGATATCGCGTACCGGTGCAACCTCGTGACGATTGAACAGAATACTATGGCCGATTTTTCGGCCGGCCATATCACCAGTGCGGAGGGTGCCGGCCTCTTTGCATCGCTTCAGGAAGCTGTGCCTGAAGTTATGTTCAGGGCAGGTGTCAGCTACCGCAACCTTCTCGTGATCCACGGCGGTAAGGGGGCGGTTACCACACCTCCTCACGACATCGTTGGGCGGGCAGTTTCGCAATACCTTCCTGACGGGGAGGATTCCGTAATCCTCCTCCGGTGCATGGAAACCTGCCGGAGGGTCTTCGGTTGCCACCCGATCAATACAGCCAGGATAAAGGAAGGAAAGCGCCCGGCAACCGGGATATGGCCATGGAGTGGCGGACGTAAGCCGGCATTCCCGCCGTTTGCCGAGAAGTACGGGAAGAGCGGGGGGATTATTTCCGCCGTCGATCTCCTCAACGGGATAGCCCGGTGCGCAGGAATGGAAGTGATCACCGTGCCGGGAGCAACCGGATATCTTGACACCGATTACGATGCGAAGGCACGGTACGCGCTCGAGGCAATCAGACATCTGGACTTCGTGTATGTCCATATCGAGGCTCCGGATGAAGCAGGTCATCTCGGGAGCATTGAGGAAAAAGTGAAGGCGATTGAACGGGTCGACGGTGTTGTAGGTACTATCCGCGATACGTTTGACGGCGTACTTGCAGTGCTTCCCGATCACCCGACACCGATACGTGTCAGGACACATACCCGTGATGCGGTTCCATTTGTTGTGACAGGGAAGGGAACGGACGGGAGTACCGCATTTTCAGAAGCGGCAGGAAGGTCCGGCGGGCTTGGTATAAGAAACGGAACAGAATTTCTTGAGTTCCTCTTCGCGTAACGAGAGGGTGGCATCAGTCCCCTGCTTCATCATGGATCAGTGGGGGTAACTTTCATCATCTGCCGTACCCTTAACGGCGTAATTATCTCTCTGGATACATCAATATCTTTCCATCATGCGTTTTTTACAAAACATGAGTTCTGCAGATAATCAAATGCCAGGGATTTCCCTAATGATGAGATTATCGCCGGAACTTCATGAAAACAAATATTTAAATTGAGGAAACACCACTGCTGATTCATGCAAAAGAACACGGGAATCCTGTTTGTTTTCCTTTGTATTGCATTTCTATTCATAGCGGGATGCGCAAATAAAGAGACAGCCAATGTAACACCACAAATCGTGTACATCACCGTACTGGTAACACCTACACCCGTGCCCACAACAATTGCCACGGTTACTCCTGAAATGACACTCACCACCATCAGTCCTGAGATGATACTGGATGAGGAATTCATTGATTATGTTAATAGCAACAAGATTTTTGAGTCAATGGAATCACTTGAATATGCAAATCCGGGTGCATATTCTATCAGTACGGGATACAACGCGGCATCACGGGAGGAGGCTGAACGGTTAACTGCCATTCTGGTGAAATCGAAAATGCCGGGAACCGAGAAGGTGAAAGCGTACCGGTCAGCCATGCTGAATGCGCTCGCAGTGATGGACGGGAGTACTGCAGGATTCTCGCGGTATCGTGATGCCATGGAGACAGTAATCCTGACAAAAAATGCTGCATTTGCTGAATTACATTCAACAGGATCAGGAGTTGTTAATGCAATAAACCTGGCTGGTCACGGGGACGATGTGCGGATGTTCAATACAACTCAATCAGGCGAGAAAATTTTCACCATGCATCATGACGGGGATCATAATTTTGCAATAACCCTCAAAGATGAAGATGGGAGATATATCTCGCTGCTTGCCAACGAGATTGGTGAATACAACGGGAAAAAAACCGAGAACCTGACTGCAGGAAATTATACCCTCGATATCACCGCTGACGGGGAATGGACAATCGGTATACGATCCGGCTGACCAATTCTTTTTTTTTTTAGATACGGACAACGCAGTTACACTCCGCGCCAATGCAGTTATTACCGATGCGGTAAACGTGTACTACA
>Ga0302253_1000325_pt1 | contig 42315 bp, 57 predicted proteins | sample AAG_RA_Trp_MG_FD_193537 | JGI IMG/M metagenome (GOLD analysis project Ga0302253, IMG submission 193537) | Enriched activated sludge microbial communities from anaerobic digester in WTTP, New Holstein, Wisconsin, United States - AAG_RA_Trp | ecosystem: Engineered > Bioreactor > Anaerobic >...
GATGCCGATTTGCTATTGGTCGAGATCGAAGAACTTGAATGCCAAATTGAAAACACCCAGGACTATCAAAAAGGAGCAATCCGGAAGATAACCGCCTATATAACGCAATATAATAATATTCTTGTGAGCATCGGGAAAGAGGACGTGTCCGAGGCGGATTTTGAAGCTGATGAGGAACGCTATCATATTATGAAAATGTTTGAACAGGCTTTATGCGCTGCGCGTTCACATGGTGGCGTTATCGATGAAGGTAATCAGATATATGCCCATCAAATTGGAATCAATGGTACTGTCGCACAGAAAGAAATATCGGAATATTTGTCAGTGGAACAAGCATTAATGAATCAAAATCAAATGCCTGCGCACGAAATGACAATCAAGTGGCTGAAAGTTATGGCACAAAAGTATGCGGGATGCGCCCAAAAATATGCGAACATAAAAGGTATGACCGTTATTGATGACAAAGCGTTAAATAAATAACAAGAGGATCCGGCCATGGAAATAGGAACGGGCATAGCCACTGGAACGGCGATTTTGTCGGGAGCCGCTATTGTTATGAAGTGGCTGTCCATAAACAGCAACAGGAACAATCCCCAGTGTGCTGCGCATCCATTTTTGGTCGAGCAATTGAGGGAATTCAAGGAATGGCTTATCCGGGTTGAGGAAAAAATAGATGTTGCGATCAGCAAGAGAATTGCGCGGGATGATTGAACTGGTTTTTGACCGGTGCCTGGCCTGGGGAAAGGTTTTCTTTCTCGGCATCGGCATTAACCGGTTGATCGAAATCCGGATCAGCGAGACGATCTGTTTCTATGTTGCCTTCATTTCACTTTCTTCCGTCTACTGTCTCGTTGTGTGGTGGCTCATCTTCTCCACGCCACTGTATCTTCCGTTCATTTCTGCATTAACACTGGCAGGTCTTATCTCTGCGGCGTTTTTGATCGTCCTCATGCAAATGGAATATCCGGATAGTAAACGAAAAAGAAAGGCAAAATATGAAGATGATGAACGCTGAGGCGAGGAAATACCTGATCCGGTTTGGCCTGATCGCCGCGCTTATGGTCCCCATCCTGATCTGGGCGCAGGGTCCGCAGGCAGTCAAGGTGATTACCTACAAAACTTGTCTGGTCGCCGGAGGGATATTCTTCGCCGAGATGGTCTGGGCGATATTTTTCAAGCCGGTTTACGGACGGTCGGAGGAATACCGTGTTCCGCAGAGTGTGTTTATTTTTCGCGGCCTGCTTTACGGCGCTATTATCCTGGCCTTCACCCTCGGCTTGTGAGGACCTGGTCAACCGCTGCCTGAAGTATTACCCCCAGGTGATTCGGGAAGCCCGTTATCATATCGGCCTGGATGCTCCGGCGCATGAATTCATGGCGCAGATCGAGCAGGAAAGCCGGTGCAATGAAGGGATAACGGCTTTCGACGGCGGCCAGGGCCTCGGCCAGTTCATGCCCCGGACGGCAGTTGAAATTGGAAAGAAAAAGGCCCTGCAGGAGATTTCGAAGAACCCCACTCCCTATGATCCACGCTGGGCGATCCGGGCGCTCATCCTTTACGATCTGGACTGTTTCCGGGCGGTCATCTGCCCGGTCTGGCATTTTGCCTTTCGGGCCTATAATGGCGGGGCGGGACTTTTGAATAAGGAAATCAGGCGAGCAGGATCCTGCGATCAGGACGCCGTCGCGGGCTGCTGTAGTCGGAAGGTAATTAAAACAAAGTGGGGCCCGCTAGATCTGTGCAAGGTGAACTGTGATTATCCAGTCCAGATCCGGAAGCGGTCGATCAAATACAAGGAGCGAATACCATGGATATCCGCATGATCAAAGAAGCCGACTGGAAGACCTGGGCGATGGCCGCCCTGGTTATGCTTTTGATCCTGTCCGCCGTCGTCGGCTGGTACCGGGGGCAGAAGACACAGACGATTCTCAAAACGCAATATATCACGGTCCCGGAGATCAAGGAAACGGTGAAACTCAAGCGGGTCGAGATCCCCGTCGAGAAAATCGTGGTCATTGAGAAGGAGGCAGCCGCCAGGAGGCTCGACCTGCCGCCGGAGATCAAGGACGATCCGAACAAGCAGATCACCGCGACGGCGGTCATACCGTCTTATGAAGGCAAAACCAACGTGCTCGCCGTCATCGATACTGGAACGGGCGCATCCTCGATCGTGGCCAAACAGGTCCCACTGCCGTTCATGGATTTCATTAATGATAGAGTTATTGGAGCACGCTGGGGCTATTCAATGGAACACGGATTGGAAATCGATGGCTTTGTGCAATGGAATTTCTTCCGGGTTGCCAGCGCCAGGGTTGGTTTATATGGAGAGGTGAACAGTACCGGGGATGCAAAAGGAATGATCCAAACAGAATGGCACTTCTAAGGTTAGAAAGCAAAAGCGCATTCTATGAATTAATATAGTTTGATAATCGCGATAACGACTCCCGTCATTGAGATAGCTAAACCCCACACCCATTTCCACTCTCTCAGATAAAAATCGATCGATGTATGAAATAGATTGGATGACCAATGCCGCCTGTATCGAATTCCCGGAGATATGGGTAATTCAGGAGTTGAAATATTATATTCCTCTCCTCGATACCATTGCTTAATAAATTTCATCATTACAATAGGATAATTTTAACTTTTCTTACCGATCCTTGTTGGACTGTGATAGCACAGCTCCAGCCAGGCTCTTTGTGTCCTCGCTGTACTTCTCGCTTCTAATAACCTTCGAAGCAAGATCTTCCATTTCTGCTCCGGTTTGTTTTCCGGTGTTCGTTTGAGCCAGCGCCGATGCCGCCAGGCTCTTAGCCGTCTTCGAAGCACTGTCATTTTTTAGTGTCTGTACTGCCAGCTGGGCAATACGATCAGAAGTTTCTTTCGTGTTCTTTCCCATGTTGAATTCCTCACATTTTAATATGGGTGATGAAAAACCAGGCCGTCGTAAAATCGCCTGTATTCAACGATCTCGCCCGGCCGCGGGTGAACAGCCGTCCTTTTTCCGCCGATTATTTCGCATTCTCCAGATCCAGGAGCTCTGACTGCTTTTTAGTGATCTCTTTGCCCGTTTCGGTTGCTTTGTCGTGGTAATAATTTTTGTTGTCGATGAAATACGAATCATTCTCATATTTGTTGTAGCGTTTTTTTTCGTCAACCAGGTCGTCGATCTCCGCCTTTTTCTTGTTGATCAATCTGTCTTTCTCTATCTGCTTGTTCTGCCTCGCCCAAGATTCGTTCGTTTTTCTCAGTTCGTCCTGGCTTTCATTATACTTTCGCAGCGCTTCCGTGGCCTGCAGGCGAGACTTTTCCTTGGCCTTGAACTTGTTTATCTCGCTTTGGCTGTTCGCCTTATACTTATGTGTGGAATATTTTTTGACCGGCTGGCTGAAATCAGGCGGTTGGTCCGACATGTGCCAGACACCCTTGGAATCCTGCCACATATTGATTTCGTCGGCCTGGTTGTAGGTTGGAATTAAAAGGAAAAGACAAATAAGTAAAACTGAAAAATAATTGATCATGATGCACCCCCGATGGTTGGTGTGGACGCTAATCACATCCATCCTGCGGCCAGATTGTTACTCCCTTCGAATCTATTACTATTATTTGATCGATACCACCTTTCTGCCTCCCGATTTCCCCCGTGTTTTCACCCTGCCTCCCGCCGAAATCGATGAAGATCACATTGCCTTCTCTTCGGGGACAGGGTCGCCATCTCCTGGCGTGCCCGAGCCGCATTGCGGTTCCCGCTTGAGCAGCTCATCCACCTTTGTCTTGAGGTATTTTATCTCTTCATCCATGGCTTTGATTTTCTTGTCCTGCTCCTTTAGCTGCACTTTGCAACCTTCAAGCTCGTCGGCCTTGGTCACGGCCTCGGAAAACTGCTCAAGATTTTTCATCAGTGCCGACTTGATTTCCGGGTGCTGCGAGGTCATGACATCCGATGTCAGGCGCATAGCCTTGACAATATAATGATCGGCATCCGGCCCCCTCTGGCGATTGTCAATCGGCGCCCTTGGATCAGGACTCCCGTATGGCGAAGCCGGTTCGTTGAGTGTTGCTGCCGGCTGTGTATGTTCTCCGGTTAGTATGTAATTGAAATCCACAGATGATCTATACGATTTCGTTTCAATCAATTTTAATAATGTTCCGCGTTTCTTTCGGTTAGAAAAATCGGTATCGGATATACCAAGCAAAGTAGCTAATTTGCTTTGGTTTTGACAGCCAAAAACTTCCATAGCTCTTTGTATTTGTTCATCAATAATATTAATATTCATAAATCGTAAATTTATTCTTGACATCGTGTAGATTATTCGTGTAACATCCGTCTCAAATAAAAGCAGAGGGTGTTACACATGAAAAATCAACATAACAATTCCTGCCCATTATGGGAGAAAACCCTTCTGAGCCTCTTTGGAGGAAACCGGAAGCTCGTAAAATGTTTCCAAATGAAGCTGGGGTCAGCACTTATGCCCGCCCCTTTGGTTCGGAGTGCATCAGAACAAAGTCACGGTGCCCTCTCATGAGCCAACTTTTTATCCCATTTTTCTCTTTTTTAAGGCCTTCGAGCAACTGCTTTGCTTCTTCGTCTGATAATTCTTTGTCTAATATGAACTTGTCGGGAATTGTGGACATGATTGAATCCCATAAGGAGGAGACTTCTTGCTCCTGCAGACCGCTTGCTTCACTGGCTGCTTTCTTGAGGACCTCACCTAATGTCATAAACTTCCCCAACTATATTGGATTAGCGAGAAATTAACCATGACCCACGACGAACTCATCAAAGAAATCTATAAGCGCCTGATCGATCTGGGCTATTATCCAAATAACCTCGGCTGGATGACGAAATTCTCCGCCATCCTGTCCGTCCGCATGGGACGCAAGATTTCCCGTATTACTCTTTATATGGCCTTATCAGGCCGCAAAGAACGCCGCGGCCCTCATTACCAAAACATCCTGAACAATCTGTACGAAATATTAACCGATGGTGAAACTTGCCCTCGATCCGAGATTTTACACGATAAAACGGTTTAATCAATAAGTTTTTTATCTGAGGGGTGTTTATGAACCAGCTGAAACTGGATTTTGCAAGAGCCGTCAATCCCGTTGATTCGGAAAAGAAAACAGAACTGATTTCATTCAGGACCGGGGAAAAATTCAAGGACGATCTGGTGGCCATCGCCCGGGTTAAGGACGTCGACCTGGCTATGTTGATCCATGAATATGCCATACGCGGTTACCTCGAAGATTACAAAAACATCATGCTCCTGCAGATGCACGAGAAGAAGACCGTGCGGGAGCTTCTTTACGGTAAAGGATAGGCCATATTTTTTTAGCTGTCACGTATACATAGCGTAGCGCAATGTATACGCAATAAAAACAGCAAGTTGCTCATTTTTAGAAAAGTTTTCGACCGCATTCTCGATCGCTGCGATCTCCGGGCCACTAAGAGCGGGTGCAAAATTAAAAAGCGCCGCCGTCAGGCTATCCGGATCGGCGAATCCTGAACCGGCAACGTCCTTCGGGAAGACTCGGGCGGTTTGGCAATAGTAAACGGTGCGGCATTCAACATGCCTTGCCACCCTCCAGGGCATGAGCCCGCCTGGGCTGCCGCACCAAATATAAAGAGGGTCTCCAGAAAGGAGGACGGGTACCGGTGTTTCGTTAGTGTCGTTTCAGCGGATGAGGCGCCCGACCTCGGTAACGGGCATGTTGTGGTCTGGATCGGAGGGTGTAAAGGCAGTGTATGCCCTCCGATCATCAATCAGGGTGAACGGTATGCTGATCACGAAGACGGAAGAGGGTTTTGTCGCAGACGACGGCAGTGGCGTCAAGGCCGTTTCATCGCTGGACGAACTTTTCAAGTATCTGCTGCGATATTACGAGGGTCGCAGCCCGTTGTTCGCCGGTGAAGAGAGTTACGGCTGCGTCAGGGTTTTTCGGCATCCCCCGGCGGTCATGCCGGGGAGAAGATAGAGGGAGCATGAGCAGGGGGCATTACGAACAGGTCGGTGCCGCGATCGGAAGGATCGTGGACAAGAAAAACACGGCATACGGGGATTCGTTCCACAAGTCCGGCGATATTTTACGCATCTATTATCCGCGCGGCATTCGTCCGGACCAGTATGATGACATGCTGGCCATGGTGCGGATCATTGACAAGCAGTTCCGGATCGCGACGAATAAAAACGCCTTCGGTGAGAATCCATGGGAGGATTTAACGGGATACGGCGTCGCCAAGTGCCGCGACATCGATTTAGGAGAAGGCAATAATGATTGACTTAATTGATAGGATGATGCGTCCCGTAGATGATATTTTTTCTATGATCCCCTTCAACGACGGCATTCCCTGGTATAAAAAACGCTTTAGCCGTCTCGGCGCTCGCGTCCGCCAGAATCCGCGCTATCCTGTCCGCCATCAGGGGAAAAGAGAATGTGACAGGCGGGCGCGTCAGGCAGAAAGGGCAAAGAAATGAAACATACAACGCTTGTACTGGATCGGGAATGGTTTTTGGCTTCGAGACAGGAACGGCTTCGAGAGGTCGGCCGCACGGCGATCCGTTACGCCACGGTGACTCTGGCCTGTCTGTCAATTCTGGTCATGGGCTCGGAAAGCCCCTGGTTTCCCTGGCCGAACCTGGCCGCCGCCGGTGTTCTGGGCCTGATAGCCTGGAGGGTGAACAAATGACCGCTCCGGAAGAAACGCTCCCCTGCCGCGAATTCAGCGACGAGGAAAAGAGCGCCCTGGAGACGATCCTGGCCATCCTGAATCAGGAAGCCATGCTTTATTTTCTCCACGATGGCTTGAAGCAAGAGGTGGGACAATGACCTGGCGCACGCGATCATCTTTCGAGCATGTCTGGACGGCCCTGGTTATCGGTTCGCTCGTGTTTGTTATTTCCCTTGCTTTTATAACGTACACGCCGGATGAACCGGCCCCGCCGACTGCCCCCTACCATGAATCCCCGGCAGAAAAAGCGCGGATCGAAAAGCGCATGGCCTACCATGGATTAATCTATCATGGCAAGCCAGCCGGAATCATCGTTATGCGAGATTCGGATCGGGGGTGGGAATTCTACCGTGACCGGGATGGACAGTGGTGCAAGTTATGAGTATGCCGGAAACAACGGCCGAAGCGCTGCTCAATTCGCCGGATTATTTTTTCTGCAAGAAAATGCTCTGCCGCATGCCAATGGCGACTTGCCTGTCCAACCAGAAACTGGCCGCAAGTTCCGCCCGGGTGCATTTTGATACGATCAATGGATGTGATTTCACGGCAATCAACCGTAAAGCTTTTTGCCTGGAATGCGGGCAAGGGCTGGAAATCAAAAAGGAGGCCGAAGCCATGGGAGAAAGAGGCACGTGTGATAATTGCCGCCGCTCGAATGTTCTGCTTGTACCGGGCATGAAGGACAAGATCTGCTGGTCATGTCAAAAATACGCCGCCGGCACATCCGGAGACGAACGCATCAAGAAACTGGCCGAAGCCGCCGAAAAATACGGGGAAAAGAAACCGGGTGAAGGAACGCCGGCGTCTCCGGAGAAGCCCCCGAAAGCTAAAAACAACATCAAGAATATGGGAGAAGATATGAGCAAAGTACCTAATCCGCATCCGGAAGAAGTTGGCGCTGTTAAGCCGCCGCCCCCTCCCCCGCCGCCTTCGGCATTGTCAAAAGAGAATCGGCCTTATAATGATGACCTGGAGGTAAGGGCAGAGAAGGATGAAAACTATGTTGGCTACGCACATGATGTCGTTTCAGTTGACTTCGGCCCTGATGACCTCCCCCTCTTCGAATATCTGCTCGATGTATGCAAACGAGACCGCCGCACGCCGGATCAGCAGATCCTGCATATGCTCGATTGTCAGTTCCAGGCGGATCAGGAGGCGGGCCTGGCCATACCGGCTGAAGTCCTTGAGGCTAAAATGCAGCTCTACACGTAAGATAGGGACGTAACACAACCATGTTGACCGCCGCCGCAAAAAAGCATACATCTCCTGATAATCAATATCATCAAGGGGGTGGTTATATGAAAGGATCGTATCATTGGCACGAGCCTGCGAAGCGGTATTATGTCAACATTTATTGGGATGGGAAACGGTATAAGCTATGGAAATACAACGGTGATCCCATCTGGCACGAGAAAACGGCGGAAAAGATGCTGTCGAAAATCCGGGCGGAGATCGATAGCGGAATATTTAACATTAAAGCATATCTGCCTGACAGCCCGGTTGCCCTGAAAAAACTCAGCGAGATCTGGCTGCAGGCGTCAACCGCTTGCGCAAATACCAAGCGTGTGTATTTGACGTCAATTAACCGGTCAATCAAGTATTTCGGCCCGGACTTCGATGTTCGGACGTTCACGTACTCGAAATTACAGACATTCTATAACGACCTGGATCTGAGCATCAAGGGGAAGTACGATACCCTGGCGACGTTGCGGACCCTGCTCAATTTTGCCTATAAGGACGAGCTGATCGGCAAGGTCCCACCATTCCCGGAGCTGCCCCTGGGGCTGCCGGAAGAAATCGTCTATCTGACCTTTGAGCAGCAGAAGCAGCAGTTGTCTGCGATCCCGCCCCATCATCAGCTCATCTTTATGTTCCTGATGGAATACGGGATGCGGCCGGGGGAAGGCACGGCGTTGATGAAGGATTGTCTGACGGACGACGAGGTGGTCATCAGGAGGACCCATTCGGACGGGGAACTCGTGGAAAGGACAAAGACGAGTCATCGGACCAAGGACAGCCACGTCCGGAGATATCCGTTGACGACCAGGGCAAGAGAGATCCTGAAGGCGGCTGCGAAGATAGCGCCATTTTCGCCCTATGTATTTAATCGGGACAACAGCGGGCAGCCCTATACCTGGAAGCTCCTGAACCGAATCTGGAACAATGCCTCCCAAAAGAGCGGCATCAAGATCAATTTGTACAACGGCGTGAAGCATTCCTTTGGCGGACAGTTGATGGACGCTGGTATCGAGCTGGAGTTGTTGCGCGATCTTTACGGGCACAGCTCATCCGATACGACGCGTAGATACGCCAAAAGAAGCCCGCTGGTTGTGGCCAAAGTCCTCGAACTTAGAGGACGATTAGAGGACGTTCCCGAGGACGTCCAGAGGACGAATAAAGATATCGGTAATGGTTGATACCATTAGGTTTTTTTGGTCGGGGCGACAAGATTTGAACTTGTTTTAACCGTATTCAACCATCCGATATTATTACAATCGAATTCTCTCAAGAGGATGGTTAGTGGATATGGTGTCAAATATTGTCGCCTTTTTTTTGTGTCGTCAAGCATGTATCCATTGGAATGCGGGGTCGCCGTTTCTTCCTGACCGCCCCGTGCCCCTATTAAAAAGAATTCAATTCAACCATCACTCTTGGTCACTCCCATCGCCCATATCGTGGGTCCTTCCTAAGCCCTCGTTTTCTATACGGATCGCCGAGGCCCGAAATTCGACTGCGGATAAATTATTATTTTCGTGGGACTTTGGGAATTTGTGCATGGTGCATGGTACGCCAAGAGATGGGCGCGGTCAAGCGCTCAGGGAGGTGTGATGGCTGAAATCCACTGCCCGAATTGCAAAGGAGCCCGTCTGGAGAAGTACGGGACGACGAAGGCGGGCCTGCAAAAATACCGATGCCTGGAACCTGAATGCCGCCGGCAGTTCGTAGCCGGATCTGATCACCGGGTTGATGACAAGACAAAGGCCATGGTCAAGCAACTCCTGGCCGCGGGAACCGATCCGCGGGTAATCAACCAGGCGCTGCGGGATGCCGATGAAGACGAATCAAAGCCGCCTATTTCTCTGCGATGGATATACGAACTCAGGCGAAGGATGAAGCATGACAGAAAGCGCTGACGACATTAAAAAACAAGTCCAGGAACGGGTTGATGCGGAAGCGGCAACGCTTCCACATCCGGAGGAAGAATCGAAGATCACGAGCAAGCTGATCAACGACTGCCTTTTCGCCAACGAACTTGGCGATGGAATCCTTTATGCGACGACGTTCCGGGACCAATACCTTTTCAGCAAGAACACCCAGGAATGGTTCATCTGGGGCGGTCACTGCTGGCAGCGCGATGTCATGAACAAGTCCCTGGCCGGCGTGGAAAAGATTGTGGAGCATTACCTGGGAGAATACAAGAACGTCTCCAAAACGATCGTCGACCTGACGGCGAGCGACGGCAGTAAAGAGACCGCCGAGAAGGTAGAGAAGCTAAAGAAAAAACAGGATACTCTCCTTAAGCGCGTCAGCCAGCTCCGGGCGGACAAGCGCCGGACCGCCTGCCTTAAATTCGCCCACACGATCGAGGACCCGATCGCCATAACGGGCGATGAATTCGACCTGAAGCCGATGCTCTTCCCATGCGCGAATGGTGTGATCGACCTGGAGACTGGCCGGATCAAGCCGGGCCGCCCTGCCGATCACCTTTCTCTATCCAGCCCGATCGAGTTTCGCGGCATTGACGAACCGTCGCTGCTTTGGGGAAAGTCACTCCTGGAGATCTTCGGCGGCAACGAGGACCTGGTGTCCTACCTGCAGCGCCTATTCGGGTACGCGATCACCGGTCTGTGCAAGGAAAAGGTATTCCCCGTGCTTTACGGCCGCACCGGATGGAACGGCCGCAGCTTGATCGTCGAAACGATCAGCCACGTCATGGGCGCCCTGGCCGGATCGATCCCGGCGGAAATGCTCCTGTCACAGAAGTTTTCAAAAAGCTCGTCCGGTCCATCTCCGGATATCATGAGCCTGAAGGGGATCCGCATGGCGTTCGCCTCCGAGGTCGACGAGGGGCAGCGGTTCAGCGCCTCGAAGATCAAGTGGCTGACGGGAAAGGACGAGCTGGTCGGCCGCAGCCCTCACGACAAATATCCGACCCGGTTCAGCCCCACGCACAAGCTATTCCTCATGACGAACACCCAGCCGCAGGCCCCGCCCAGCGACAAGGCTTTCTGGGAGCGTCTCCACCTGATCCCGTTCATGATTTCCTTCGTCAACCGTGATCCCCAGGAGAGCTACGAGCGCCGGGCGATACTCGATCTCGATCGACAGATCCTCAAAGAGGCGTCGGGTATTCTGGCCTGGCTCGTGCGCGGATGCCTGCTCTGGCAGAAGCACGGTTTGAATCCGCCGAAGGAAGTCCGGGAGGCAACGGAACAATACCGACGCAACGAGGATCTCCTGGCCGACTTCATCGACGAATGCTGCATCCGGGAGCCCGGGGCCAAAGAGAAGTCGTCGTTGATCTATGCCCGGTTCGTCGAATGGTACCACGACAACATCGGGAAGAACGAGCCGTCTGGTACCTGGTTCGGGAAGCAACTCAGCCAGAAATACAACAAGGACAAATCGAACGGTTGCGTCATGTACTTCGGCATCGCCCTTGCCACTAAACAGGGAGGGTTAGACGCTTAAATGGAGGTATTTTTTATTTATGAGTAACGGAATGAACACAGAAAAAGCACCACAAAATGGTCTTACCCTCCGGAAATACGACCGGCCGGTCATGAAATCAGGGAGGGTTTATATTTCGCGGCAATTTTCCGTGATGGTTTTAACGTACCGTATTCATTCAGGGATGGCCGTTGATAGTCTGGTTTGTCTCGCCGTTCTGGGGAGGGTTGGAACGATTTACAACCTTTTTTGGGCTAAAGGTTTTTGGTAAATGCACACGCATTAAATATGTACGCCAACTATCCAACTATCCCTAAAGGGCATTACAAGGGGGGATTATTATAAATGAAATTCGTTAATACTGTAATGAAAATAGATAGATATAAAAAAGAAGAAAAAGGGATGGTTTGATGAAAAGTTTTGGAGGGTTTGAAAAAGGGTCCCCGAGTCTCCCCGAAGAAATTAAGGGGGTGCTGACTCGCGTGCGGATTGGATACGCGTGTATGAGTAAACAACGTTTTCGGAACTGTCTAAAAAGGTCGATTGGTGCGGAAAAGGAAGATGCGGACCGTCGGTATAATATATTTTATGACAATCCGTTGTCTTACGTATGCCGAACATCAAATATGGATCACTCTTTGGAACTCATAAGAGTTATGTGGAATCTCGGAAGAGAAAAAAAGTGAACACCCTGGATCTGGCTTCAAAAAAAGTGAATCTGCGGAAGGTCTCCGGAACGAACGGCGGGGAATGGCAGGGGCCGTGTCCTGGCTGTGGCGGGACCGATCGCTTTCATGTCTGGCCGAACCAGAACGAGGGCAAGGGGGCTTATTGGTGCCGGGGATGCGAGAAAAGCGGGGACAATATCCAGTTCCTGCGGGACTTCGAGGGCATGGGATACCGCCAGGCCTGTGAATATCTTGGCGAAAAAGCAAACGATACTGCGGAAACTCACAGCACACCGGCACAAAAGAAGGCGGAAAAGCCCGTATTTCAACCGGAGAATCACTCCGCGCCGGCCGATATCTGGCAGGAAAAGGCGGAAAAGTTCCTTGCCTGGTCCCAGGAATGCCTTCAAAAGAACCCCGACGTCCTGTCGTGGCTGGCGGCCCGGGGGATCGGCCGGGACACGGTAATCAATTACCGCCTGGGTTGGAACCCTGGCGAAAAGGGAAAAGACATCTATCGTCCGTGCAAGTCCTGGGGGCTTCCGGAAGAATTCTGGAATGATGGACGGTTGAAGATGTTAAAGATCCCGATTGGCCTGGTGATCCCCTACATCATCGACGGCGTGATTCACCGCCTCAAAGTCCGGCGTCCAGAAGGTGAGCCCCGGTATTATTGGATTGAGGGGTCGTCCAGGTCTACGATGATCCTGGGCCGGGAGCGGCGGGCGTTTGTGGTAGTTGAATCGGAACTGGATGCGATCGCCGTCGTCGCATCCTGTCCCCTGGTCGGGTCGGTAGCGATGGGATCCGTCAGGGTGAAACCTGACACCGATGCCTACGCCGTCCTGCAGGGTTCGCTCCAGATCCTGAACGCCCTGGACTATGACACACCGGGGGCGAAGGCCATGGCCTGGTGGAATGAGCAATTCGATCAGTGCGACCGCTGGCCGGTGCCCCAGGGGAAGGATCCCGGAGACGCGATTAAGATGGGGATAGACTTGAATAGTTGGATCAAAGCGGGGCTGCCGCCGGCACTGACGCTCGAAGACGGGGGAGTGGAAAAGATGGCCACGGGAAAAACAAACAGCCCTATCCTTCCGGATCCGGCGCCCGCCGATGACATCCCAAGCGATCTTCCGGCGGCGGTGCTGGAATTACGGCAACTGTTACGAATCAATCCAAAAGTGAAGATCATCAACAGCGCGGAACGGTACACGGTGCTCCGCGAAGGGAAATTCGTCGGCGGCCGGATCAACGAGCTGGTATTCCGGGTGCCGGAGTCAAGGGAATATATATCGAATCATCCTGCCGAAATCATCGACGGGGCAAACCTGATTTGTTGAGTGGAGTGATGAATGAACTGTCCTTATTTAGTGGAGCCGGGGGGGGGCTGCTTGGAACCACGTTGCTTGGATTCCACCCCATCGGATATGTCGAATGGGATGACTACTGCCAGCGCGTCATTGCCGCCAGAATCAAGGATGGATACCTGCCAAACGCTCCAATATTCGGCGATATCAAAACATTCATTAATTCAGGATGTGCGGAGCTTTACCGAGGGATTACGGACATTGTCACCGCAGGTTTCCCATGCCAGCCTTTCAGCGTCGCCGGAAAGCAAAAAGGAGCCGACGACGAAAGGAATATGTGGCCGGCAACGGCAACCGTCATTGGAATTGTTAAACCCCGATTCGTACTGCTTGAAAATGTGCCGGGAGTCCGCACCTACCTGCCAGTGGTTGTCCGAGACTTGCGCCGACTTGGGTATGAAGTTTCAAGACCCCTCATCCTTGGGGCTGATGACGTTGGGGCTCCGCATAGAAGGAAACGGGTCTGGATTGTGGGCCACGCCATCGGCAACGGACGGAACGAGAGCGGGCATGATTACCGAAAGGATGACGGGGCAGTCTTTAGCGCAAATGGTGAAGACGCCGGAGCGATGGCCCACACCTTGCGGATTCTCGAAGGACGGCAAGAGCAACGGACCGAGCGGGAACGAGTTGGGGTTTGCGGTGAATCGATCGCTGTGGCCGACCCCAAAGGGAACACCATCGGGTCCGGACTTTGCCAGGATGAGCCGGAAGAATTCGGGCGGGGACGATCTGGCAACAATTGTAGCGAGGGAAGCGTTTCCGACTCCCACATGCGACGATGCGGACAATTCAACGCTCCCGGTCTCGCTGCGAGACCGGGACAATTTGCCCGGATATCTACTCCGAACAGGACAGGAGTCGGGTGGCCAGTTGAACCCGACGTGGGTCGAGTGGCTCATGGGGTGGCCCATCGGGTGGACCGACTTAAAGCCCTTGGCAACGGCCAGGTACCGAGAGTGGCTGCAACAGCATGGAGGTTATTGAGGGACACATGAAAAACAGAATCGACATTGAACACGGCATATTGATGTCCGGGCCGATGGTCGTGGCATCGTTACAAGATCGCAAAACGATGACGCGGCGGGTGCGCGGATTGGAACGTGTCAATGATTTTCCCGACAACTGGTTTGTGTCTTCAGTGGGCATCCTTGATCTCCTTGGACATAAGCATCAGGACAAATATGGGGCCTTTTTTAGGCGTCACGATACACCTGAATTCTGTGAGTTTATCCCCGCGCCTTACGGGGAACCGGGTGACCGGCTGTGGGTTCGCGAGACATGGGCCACTTCACGCTACATGGATTTACGCCCTCCATCGGACACAAATAACCATGGCCTCCCATTCTGGTATGCCGCTAACAATACAGTGAGATACACCGGTTCATTGGTCGGCGGTGTTGAATTTATGAGCCGAGGGAAATGGCGACCTTCCATCCACATGCCCCGCTGGGCGTCCCGGATTACCAATGAGATCGTAAGGATCAAACCGCCGGAGCGGGTCAGTGAAATCAGCACGGAGGATGCCATCAAGGAAGGCATTTTTTTGAATCAACATGGAGTCTGGCAATGGACGAACGACAGCGGCGTCGGCGGCGCCGATCCAGTCGGAGCATTCCGCCTGCTCTGGAATTCGATCAACGCAAAATGGAAGGGGGTATATCACCGCCGGAAGTTGATTGCATATGTCTGCTATCCCTGGAATGAGGACGATGTTCCCACGGTCCCGAAATATGTGGATAAAAATAACATCCCCTGCCGGGCGTATCCGAACCCTTATGTCTGGCCGATTGAATTTAAGCGGGTGATGCCATGAACAAATTGTCAATATTATTCCATACGGAGGTGCACATGACAAAAAAAGACCTACAGAAATTCTGTGCCGACGATGGTTTTCGGAAAGAGATAGCGAAACCATGTACCAGCGAGGGGACAACGTACGCAACGAACGGCCATATTATAATTGCAGTACCCGCACTTCCCGACGTGCAGGAAAATATGGCAGCCCCACGCGCGGCGGCTCTATTTGAAAAAATTCCAATACCAGATGATTGGTTTCCTATTGCCGAGCTTCCTGAAATCCCGACATTAACCGAAAAGGTTCCGTGCGACAGGTGTAGCGGCACGGGTGAAATTGAATGCCGGGAATGTGGCAGCACGGTGGAATGTCCTGAATGTGGAGGTGATGGCAAATTAGAACCCAGAACACCTTTCATTTTGCATAAAATCGGCGGGGTCTCGTTTGATGCGAAGTATCTGCATCTGCTTAAGAATTTTCCGGGTGTGGAAATAGGGCCAAATGGAGAAGGAAAGGCGGCTCGAATACGGTTTGAGGGTGGAGAAGGTTTGTTAATGCCGGTTCGTTGACGAATTTAGAGCACGAAATTCCAAGCCTAAATTGGGCTTAGAAATTCGGTTTGGAAATTAGGTTTAATACGCATGGAACTATTTCATATCCTTACGATTATATTGACCGTCGCCTCCCTGATCGGCGTGGTGCTGAACATTAAACGCCGGCGCGAATGTTTTTATATCTGGGCGGTGACCAACGCGGCCTGGACGTTCGTCGATTATCACCAGGGCGTTCCGGCCCAGGCGGTCCTGTTCTTTGTCTATTTTCTCCTGTCGGTCTGGGGGCTTTATGAGTGGAAAGGAGAAAAGGCGAATGCTGATTGAAACCCTGCCCTTATCCATCTTGCGTACTCCGGACTGGCATCCGCGCAAGCGCCTGCAGTTGGGCGACGCCGAATATGAACGCCTGAAGAAATCAATCCTTGAATTCGGCTATGTGGTTCCCATCGTCTGGAATCGAAGGACCGATAATCTCGTTGGCGGGGATAAATGCCTGATGGTCCTGCTTGATTTGGGATACGAAGCCGCCGAGGTTTCGGTGGTTGACCTGCCCATCGAGAAAGAAAAGGCCCTGTCCGTCGCGCTCGATAATCTGGCTGGTGAATGGGACATGCCGCTGCTCAAGGAGCTGCTCATCGAGCTTGAGACCTGTGATCTGGATATCGAACTGACACAGTTTAGCCAGGCGGAAATAGAGAAGCTCCTGGGGCGCGGCGTTGTGGAAGATGATTTTGACGCCGAGAAAGAAGCGGAGAAGATCAAAACGCCGTCCTCGAGGCGCGGCGATATCTATCAACTCGGGCGGCATCGCCTCATGTGTGGGGATTCGACCTTGTCCGAGGACATGGACAAACTTATGGCCGGAAACCTGGCCGACATGGTCTTTACTGATCCGCCATATAACGTCAATTACGGCGCCATCATGAAGGACAAAATGCGGAATAAAGTGTCGCAAGAGAACGCAGGAAGAAAGATTCTAAACGATCACTTCAAAACAAACGAGGGATTCTACCTTTTTCTGCGGAATGCGATCGCCGCTTTCCGGCCTTACGTCAAGGGCGACGTCTATGTCTGCATGTCCAGCTCCGAGCTACACACCCTGCAGCGGGCCTTTCTCGATTGCGGCGGCCATTTCTCGACCTTTATCATCTGGGTCAAGAACCATTTCACCATCGGCCGGGCGAATTATCAGCGCCAGTACGAGCCGATCCTTTACGGCTGGTTTGAGGGGTCGAGCCATTATTGGTCAGGCGTTCGCAACCTGGGCGATGTTTACGGTATGGACCGGATCGCCAAGAATGTCGATGGCGTGCCCATGGTGCGAGTGGAGGCCTGCGGGATCGAAAGCGATAGCTGGGAAATACCAAAACCGATGAAAAGCGCGGATCACCCGACCATGAAGCCAATAGCGCTTTGCGCCCGGGCGATCCGGAACAGTTCGGCGCCGGGTGCGAAAGTCCTGGATGCCTTCAGCGGATCCGGAAGCACCATGATCGCGGCGGAACAGACGGATCGGTCCTGTTACGCCATGGAGTTGTCGGAAGTGTATTGCGATGTGGATGTCAAGCGGTGGGAGCAATTCACGGGGAAACGGGCTGAGTTGATCCATCGTGACTAAGTGGTGAAGCGGACAGTATTCTTGAGGGGCGGCAACCCCGGAAGAACCTGTGATAGGAACAGGGCGCAAGCGCTACCATCCGCATGGGAGTCATAACAGAATTGAGGCCCCATGTAAATGGACGATAATTCCTGCATTAGAGATCTGGAATCGGAGATGATGGACAAAGCATCCTTCGAAAAAATGATCAATGGACAGCCGGACGAGATCAGGCAGCGGGGGATCCTACTTTTTAACGGCGCCATAAATAGCGCACTCGAGTATCAAAAGTCGTCGACGGCGGCGAATCTTCGTAACTGGGAAACAGCGCGGGCAGCCATGAAAAAATTTGAGGATCAGGTCAACGGTGAAGAAAACAGCGATCGCTATGAAACCATCGCCGACGTCCTGGATTATCTGACCGGATCCGGATGGAAGGTGACCAAGACCAGCCTTTATCGTCACCAATCGTTGGGGAAGATCCTTCCGGCGGCGGACGGGGCCTATCGGCAGAAGGATGTTGACAAGTATGCCCGGACCTTCCTCAAGCAGAAATCGACGGGGAAGAAAATCAGCGACCGGACCGATGAGCTGCAGCGCCGAAAGCTGGAACAGGAACTGGCGAATCTGGAACTGGAGCACAAGCGGAGGCAGCTTGCTTATGACAAGGAACAGGAGAAGTACATTCCCCGGGAGCAGATGGAAATCGAACTGGCCGGGCGGGCGGGCATTCTGGATGCGGGCCTGAAGCACTGGGTCCAGTCCCGGGCGGCGGAGTGGATCCGGACCGTGGCCGGAGACATGAAAAAGGTGGGCGACCTGATCAACCTGATGAACCATGACCTGGACGAGCATATCAACTCTTACGCCAGCCAGGGGGAATACCAGGTGGTCATTGAGGCGGAGCGGGAAGAAAAGGAAGAAATGGAGGACGAGACGAATGAGTTATACGACGATAAAAGCAATTTACCCAGGGGATAAAACGGAAGATTTGCAGCAATTACCAAATAGTCATGGCTCGGCTCCGCTGGTATGGGATGCTATGTGCCAACGATACTTGGGAACGGGTGAATTTGGATATTTTGAAGAGATAAACGATCTATGGCCGCTATGGAAGGATGTGTCAATCCCGAAACATCATCGGGCAGTACTTATGATGACATACGACCGGGCATATGTAACAAAAGAGCATTATGCTCGCGCGGCATCTGATATCAGAGCCTTTTTGTCCGATTTTCCACGGATAAAAGAAAGAGCTAATCATTGGCCGACTATCGCATCTTTGTTTGAAAGCAATCCCGATGTCCCCGCTATTGGCTTATGGTGTACATCCGTATCGGAAGATCCGTTTCAGGGGGAATGGGACGAAGAAAAAGAACAATATGGTCCTCCAGATTGGGAGGAGTGTTATTCTTTATACGAATTATTAGACTCAATTACAGGGTGAATTTATAAATATGCTGAACACCATCCACATCCCCCGCACCGCGCCGTGGCTTCCGCCGTCGATCTTGGAGGTAAAGACGGAGAACCGTTATCGCGTCCGCCTGTCGGAGCCGGAGCGGAAGGTGTTCCGCAAGCACAAGAAGATCCCCGTTTCCCGGTGGGCGGAGAAGCATCGCTATGTCACCATGTCGGTCTTACCCGGCAAATGGCGGAACGACGTCACGCCGTACCTGGCCGGGATCATGGACGCCTCGTTCTTCCCGTCCGTCCGGACGGTCATCATCTGCAAGGCCCCGCAGGTGGGCGGAACGGAAGCGATTTTGAACTGCCTGGGCTACGCCATAGACCGAGATCCTGGCCCGGCCCTCTGCGTTTATCCGGACGAAATGACCGGACGGGAGAACAGCCAGGACCGCATCCAGCCGATGATCAAGCATAGCCCTACCCTGCGTGGCTACATGACCGGCCTGGACGACGACAGCGCCATGCTCAAGATCTGCCTCCAGCACATGCCCATCTACATGGCATGGGCTCGTTCGGCGGCGAGGTTGGCGAATAAGCCGATCCGTTACTGCATCTTCGATGAAGTGGACAAATACCCGGATACGGCGGGCAAGCGGGAATCGGACCCGATCTCCCTGGGCGAGGCCCGGACGATCACGTATCGTCACAACCGGAAGATCTGGAAGATCAGCACGCCGACGATCGAAACGGGCAATATCTGGAAGGCCCTGACGACGGAAGCCCAGGTCGTTTTCGATTTCTGGGTCAAATGCCCGGCCTGCGGGACGCTCCAGAAAATGACCTTCGGGCAGATCAAGTGGGCGCACAAGACGGAGCCGGGCCCGGACGGAAAATGCCACAGCGAAGATCCGGAGACCATCGAGGCGGAAAAGCTCGCCTGGTACGAATGCCCTCACTGCCTGGCGCAGTGGAACGACTACGACCGCGATATCGCGGTCCGGGGCGGCGAATGGCGCGAACGAGTCAAGAAACAGGAAGATCAGCCTGAACCTGTGGCGGACAAGGGTTTATCTCTGCGGGAATATCTCCGCCAGCGCCGGCCGGTCAAGATCGGATTCCATATCCCGTCCTGGCTGTCGCCGTTCGTCAGCCTGTCCGAACCGGCGGCCTGCTTTTTGCGCGGCCTGAATGACATCAACAAGTTAAAGGATTTCCACAACAAGCACCTGGCCGAGCCCTGGAAGCTGACGGTCATCAGTAAAAACGAGGACCAGGTCCTGGCGGCCCGCTGTGAGCTGGGCGCCCAGATCGTGCCGGAGCGGGCGATTGCGCTCACCCTGGGTGTGGACAGCCAGCTTACCGGAAACTGGTTTGCTGTCCGCGCCTGGGCGGAGGATCTGACAAGCTGGCTGATCCACTACGGATTCCTGCCGACGGATGAGGATCTGGAGACGCTCATGTATGACACGACCTACCCGGTCGCCGGATCGGACCGGCGTATGCGGATCTTCCGGGCCTGCCGCGACACCGGCGGGACAAAGAAGTTCGAGGACATGACCATGACGGAGCAGGTCTATTTCTGGCTGCTCAAAAACCGCGGCCGGGGCGGCGTCGCACTCTGGGGCACGAAGGGGTCCAGTTCGACCCTTCCCGGAATGTTAAGCCTCGGGAATGCGATCATGTCCACGCCGTCCGGAAAGAAACTGCCGGAGGTTCTCCGGCTGATCATGGTCGATACCGACAAGGCGAAGGATCAGTACCATTACCGGCTCCAGCTCGCAGCAAAGCCGGAGACGCGTGATCTGCCCGGCGCCGCTTTTCTCCACGCGGACACGGGCATGGACTACGTCGCCCAGATCCTGGCGGAGCGAAAGCAGCTTGACGAGCATAATCACGAAGTCTGGGTGAATGTCCACAACCGGCCGAACCATCTGCTCGATGCGGAGCTGCTGGCCGCGGCCTGCGTCGAGATGGAATTCCCCGGCGGCGGGTTGCGCGTCCTGGCGGAGGCACTGCGGAGACAGTCAGATCCGGGAGCGGATCGTGAGGGCAAGAGACAGAAACATGAACCAAACAAAAAAGACAATCGGAGGTGGTAAGGATGACGGCAGAACAGACGGCTTTAGGTGGAATGACGGCAATCAGGGAATATTGCAGGATTTTGGGTGTTCAGTCATCCGAGGCATCGGTCATGCATTTCATAATCTGCTGTGAATTTCCGGCCAGGAAGTTGAACGGACAGTGGATCAGCGACAAGGAAGAAATCTGCTTCTGGTACAAGCGATTCATCCGCGGGGAGATTCCGGAAAAGCAGCCCGATAATGCCAAAAATAACTGTAAGAAAAACGCCAACGGCAGAAAGGGCAAGAAGGCGACGGAAAAGGTGCATTGAAAAACCCTGTCAACCTTAAAAATACACCGTATGCCCTTAAAAATACCCCGTCTGACCCCCGTCTGACCCCTGTTTGTCCTTAAATATCCGTTTCGGGAAAAACCCGGATTTACAATAGCCCCCAAAAAGGGGGCTTTTGTATTTGAAGACAACCGCCGAGAGAATCGCCGAATATGAAGCGGCAGAAACCGCTTGCCTGAAAGCGCAGCAGCTCGGGAAAGGCGACATGAACCTGGTCCGGGCGCAACTGCGAGAGATCCGCGCCGCCCTCAACGATCTTTATGCCAAATACAACTCCGAACAGGGCACGTCCGTCCCCCGCACCTACGCAAAGCAGGGAGGGCGCGGAGAATGAACGCCGAATCGTGGCTGATTAACTTCCTGGACCGGGCGATCGCCGTCCTGTCACCTGTTTCGGCAGCGAGACGGCAGCACGCCCGCGCAATTCTACAGCGGTCAAACCTCTATGCCGCGGCGAAGACAACCCGCCTGACCGGAAGCTGGACAACCATATCCCCAAACGTAAACGACATCATCGGCGCCTCATCCCCCGCCGTTCGCGCACGGGTCCGTCAACTCGTGCGCGACTTCCCCTTCTTCGCCCGCGCTGTGAAAAATCTGGTCGATTATACCGTCGGCCAGGGCATCATGTTCCAGTCCCGTGTGAAAACAGCGGACGGCAAACTCGACAAGAAATCCATCCAGGTCATCGAGGATGCCTGGAAATGGTGGTGCGACGAAGCGGACACAGCGAGAAAGTTGCATTACTACGAGATCATGCGCCTTGCAAAGCGCCAGGATGTGGAGTCCGGAGAATTTCTCATCGTCAAGAACATCACCAGGAATGCAAACCAATACCTGCCTTATTCTCTTCAGGTCTATGAGGCGGACTGGCTGACCAGCGCCCATGATTCATACGGCGCGGGTGGAATCGGCATAGGTGCTGCACCTGGCGAAAAGGAAACCAGGCAGGGCATCGAGTATGAAAAATCAACAGGGCGTGTCATAGGATACTGGTTCTGTGATCCAAACTACAGTGGCCGGGATACTTACATCCGGGCCGACCAGGTCATCCATGGTTTCGACATGCTTCGACCCCAGCAGCTCCGCGGCATATCGCCGTTCGCTCCCGGGGTACTTCTGGCACATGATCTGGACGATTATATGGGCGCGGAAATCGACGGCGCCAAGTTCGCTGCCAAGTGGGTCGCAAAGATAAAGCGCTCCGATCCCGCGACGGCTCAGATGCTCAACGGGATCACCGGGAATACGAATACCGCGTCGATCGCCTCGTCCGTTGAGGAGCTGGAGAACGGCATCATCGAATATGTGTCTCATGGCGATGACATCGACCTGATGAGCAGCAACCGGCCGGGGACAACGTTCGACCCCTTTGTCCGCCTGCTTTTGACGATGCTCAGCATCACAACCGACGTACCATATGAACTCCTTACCGGCGATTATCGTGGCCTGACTTTCTCGGCGGCCCGGATCGTCCGGAACGATTTCCAACAGCAACTCAGGCCCATATCTGCGCGGCATATCCGTCAATACGGCATGGCGACATTCAAACCCTTCCTGGACTGGTCGGTTCTGACCGGGAAAGTGACCCTTCCCAACTATTTTCAGAACCCCCGACATTACTGGGAGAGTGAATGGCAGCCGCCGGGGATGGAGGCCGTCGATCCACTGCGGGAGGCAAAAGGACAGATTGATGCCATACTCGGTCTTTTGAAATCTCCCCAGGAAGTGGCTCGGGCGCGCGGCCGGGATCTGGAAGATATATACCGCGAAATTCAGGACGCCAAAGATATGGCCAGGGAATACGGCCTTGAATTTAAGAAGCCCAGTACGAGTGTGGCGAATAATCCGGCGTCCATCATGGAGGAATAAACCATGCCGAAAAATAAAAAAAGAAATGAACCGGGCCTAAATATGCGTGCGGAAACCAACGATCCGGCCCTGAACTATCGGTCCGCGACCCTGTCCCGCCAGGCGGATGGCCCCGCATCGTATGATGAGGAAAGCCGGTCCGTTGAAGTCGTTGCCGCGACGGAAACCCCGTCCCTGGTTTATGACTGGGAGCGCGGTTCGATCATGGAGATTCTTCTCATGTCCGGGGCGCAGATCCCGGAAACGAAACAGATGGTCCTGCTCGATGCCCATCAGCGCTACTCGACGGCATCGGTCATCGGATCGGTCAGGGATCTCCGTGTGGACGGAGACGCGCTTGTCGGCCGTGCGTATTTTTCATCGGTCGATGAGGCACAGGGTCCGGCGACGAAGGTCAAGGAAGGGCATCTGACGGACTTTTCCGTCGGTTATCGTGTCCTGGAAGCCGTCTGGATCCCGGAAGGGAAAACAACCATCATTGACGGGCGCGAGTTTAAGGGTCCGTTGCAGGTCACAACCAAATGGCAGCCGCGCGAGCTTTCCACCGTTCCCATCGGGGCGGACGAAAACGCGAAGGCAAGAGCAGCAGGAATAAACAAAGACAACAAGGAGGAAACTCAAATGGACAAGAAATTAAGGGCATTTTTGGAAAGAAGCGGACTGCCCACAACGGCAACGGAAGACGAAGCCTGGGCGTTCCTGGATAAGCTCGGGCCGCATGACGAAGAGCGGCAGGACATCGACGTGGACACGATCCGCGCCGAGGCAACCGGAGCCGAACGCGACCGCATCCGGGAAATCGACGCCATGTGTGAGCAGTTCGACTGTACGGATATGGTACGCGGCCTGATCGTCGGCGGGAAAACCACTGAAGAGTCCCGCACGGCCGTCATGGCCAAGCTCCAAGAGCGGGCGAAAAACCCCGGCTTCGGCGGGGTCCAGATCATCAAGGAAGACCGGGAGAAATTCCGTGAGGCGGCACAGGATGCCCTGTGGCTGCGCGCCGGTTACACGGTCCAGACACCCCGCCCGGGTGCGACGGAACTCCGCGGCTTCACCCTCGTAGAAATGGCCCGTGAATGCCTCCGGATGGCCGGTATCGAGCACCGCGGCCCGGCGAAGGAAATGGTCGGCCGCGCCATGACGTCGTCCGACTTTCCGAACATCCTGGCCAACCTGGCGAACCGAGCCATGCAGGCCGGATGGGACGGCTCGGCGGAGACCTGGAGCACCTGGTGCGCCACCGGTACGGTCAACGATTTCAAAACCCATTACGACAACCGCTTAAGCGAGTTCGACGATCTGGAAGAGGTCGGCGAATCCGGCGAGATCAAGTACGGGAAATTCTCGGAGAAGTCGCCTGAAACCTACAAGGCCGCAACCTATGCCAAGAAGTTCAGGATCACCCGCGTCATGATCGTCAACGACGATCTCGGCGCCATTACGGAAATGCCTGCGCGGCGGGCCGAAGCGGCGTCCCGGAAAGTCGGCGACGTAGCCTATGCGGTCCTGACGGCGAACGGGAACATGGGCGACGGTTACGCGCTGTTCGATGCGACCAATCACAGGAACCTGGCCACCTCCGGTTACCTCGGTGCGCCCGGCGTATCGACCATCGGCGAGGCCATTCGAGCCATGGGCGTCCAAAAGGACATCGCCGGGAAGCGGCGCCTCAATATCCGGCCGGAGTATTTTCTCGGTCCGAAGGCGCTCGAAGGGGTCGCCGAAGTTTTCTTCAAATCGGATAAGTTCAGCGACAACAGCACGGTGGCCACGGATTCCAGTTTCGCATCGACCCGGGTCAACCCCTATGCCGGGAATTACTTCACCCGGGTTTATGAGGCCCGCCTGGACGACAACGACACGACCTACTGGTACCTGGCCGGACCGAAGGGCAAGACCATAAAGGTGGTCTTCCTGAATGGTCAGCAGGGCCCGATCCTTGAGGTCAACCAGCCGGGATTCTCGATCGAGGGCCTGGAGTACGCGGTATCCATCGACGTCGGCGCTTATGCCGTCGATTACCGCGCCCTCTACGCCAACCCCGGCGAGTAACGGCGGGTAACAACAGATAACCAAACCGGGGCGGTTTGCGCCGCCCCTTTTATTACAGGAGGATAAATCATGGCTACGAATAAAATTCAGGACGGGGATGTTTTGAGATTGACCGTGGGATCCACGATCAAGTCCGGCGATCCGGTCGTCTCGGGCGCGATCCGTGGGGTCGCCCTGACCGATTACAGTTCCGCCGACGGAAAGGCGGAAGTGGACACACGAGGCGTATTTGACCTGTCCGTCAAGGGTGTGGACGACGCCGGAAACAGCGCCGTCGCGGTGGGCGACAAGCTGTTTTATGTTGCCGCAGACACGCCCAAAATCAGCAAGAAGAAATCCGGCGATTTCTTCGGCATCGCCCTGGAAGTTGTTTTGACCGGCGCGACAACGACGATCAACGTCAAGCTGGCAGAAGGCGTCGCCCTGGACGACGGGAACCCGATCATCGTTGAGTCAGGAACCTATGAAGTTCCGTCTTCTCCGGCCCCGAGCACGACGGTCACCATCACCACCACAGCGGCGGTCCTGGCGACAGACCAGTGCTTTGTTTCGCCTCGTGTCGATAGCGCGGCATCACCGATTTCAACAGTCCTTTCTGCAATCCCACAGGCTTCGCCCGATGCGATCATCGTCACCGTCAACGCGGCCCCGAGCGCCGGCGACAAGTTCGATTATATCGTCGTCAGGACGTAAAAACCCCGGAAGGAGGGTGAGCAATGTATAAAAACCACACCCTGAAAGTGACGGGGAAAACCCAGGCGGATGGGGCAGTGACGATGGGTCTCGCGGGTCATGAACATCTGCCCCACCACCAGATCCAGATCGAGGTGTCCGCGCAACCGAGCGCGGGCACCATCAAGATCGAGTACCGTACTCCCGGCGCCACGGAATATGTTAAGGCAACGGGAAGTCCGGTCGATCTGACAGCGCTGAACAAGGCGGCATGCTACCGGCTTGATAACTTGTATGCTGAATCGTTTCGCTTCACGCCGACCAGTTTCGACGCGGACAAAACGTACAGCGTCATCGTCCAGAGTAACGAGTGAGCCATGGAACATCCGACACTTATCACCCCCGGCCTGGAAGCCGTTTATCTTGTCCCGGTGGAGACCGCCCCATCACTTGCGGTCCCCATCCTGGACGAGAATGGCCAGGTGCTGCGCGATGAGGACGGGCTGCCCATATACGAAGAGTAAATGAAAACAGGCGCGGTGAAACGCAAAGAAGCCGAGAAGAAGGCCAAGAAACAGAAACGGAAAAAGAAGCGATGAGCATCCGGTCTGAACTGAGAGAAGCCCTGCCGGGCATATTCGAGGACATGGGCGAAGCGGCATCTTACACGCCATCCGGCGGATCGGCCGTTCCCTGCCATGTGTTCATCGATTTCGACGTCCGGTTCGAGCCGGATGGGATGACGACCCAGACCTGGACGACGGCGACGGTCATTGAGGCCCTGCTTTCGGAGCTGGACGACGCGGAGCCGAACAAGGGCGACACATTCGTCATTTCAGCGGGTGACGCGGCCGGGACCTACGCGGTCCAGCGCGTGCTTTCCAATGACGGCTTTTCGGTCAAGATGGCGGTGAAGTGATGGCGAGTGTCTCGATCAGGATAAATGAGGCCGATTTGATCAGCGTCCGGAATATGCTGGATGGCATTAAGGGAGCCGGGGACAGGGTGTTTGCCCGCTCCTTGAACAAGACATTGACCGGGGTCAAAACCGACGCTTCTACGGAAGTCCGGAAGGAACTTAACGCCACAAAAAAGGTTGTCGATGAAACATTCAAAATTGAAAAGGCATTTTCCGGCAAGATGTCGGCGTCAATTCACAGTACCGGACGTCCCTTGCCGCTTATAGGATTCGTCGGGACGAAAAAGACAAAACTCGGCGTGTCGGTGCTGATTAAAAAAGGAAGAACTCGGACAGTCATTCCGAAGACATTCATTGCCACCATGAAGAGCGGTCATAAAGGTGTCTTCTGGCGTCAGAAGGTAGGCGGAAAAATGGTGAAAAGGCTTCCCATATCCGAGCTATTCACTTCCCGTGTGCCGGATATCCTGGAGAATGAGCCGGTCATGGAAGAGGTTCTGAAAAAAGCCGACAACCGGCTTCATGCGAATATCGAACATGAACTGAACTATGAATTGAGCAAACTGAAATGAGCGACACGATACGGGAAAAGATCATCAAGCAGATCGCGGCGCGGGCGGCGGTCATCACGACGACGAACGGCTACAACACGGATATGGGGTTGAACGTGTTCCGGGCGGTCAAGGACTCGGCCAAGAAGGGCCTTCCCGCCTGCATCGTCCATCCTCGGCCGGAGACGGCGGAGTCGAATTACGGGTCAGTAGAGATGATCATGCCGGTCCGTATCGAGGGAATTGTCGCTTATGGTTCCGCCGATGCGTCGGTGGTTGCCGATCAGATCCTGGGCGATCTGATCAAGTGTTTTTCCGATCCGTCCTGGGATCGCCGGACGCTGGTCACCTCTCCGGCGTCTCCGGTGGCGTATCTCGATCCGTATGACAACGGTATCAAGTACAAGGGCGGCGGGACGGATGAATATCCGAATGCCGAGGATCTAACGGTCGGCGCATCGGTGCTGATCGAAGTCTATTACAGCACGAAACTGGGCAACCCTTATGAACAGTAAAGCGGGCAGAATTATTCTGATTATCGGTTCCGCGCCGGGTGTCGGCGAGGATATCGCCCGCCTTTTTGATATGGGCATTGGCCGTGACCGGGTCGACTATATGCTGATTGGATACGATTCCGTCGAGAACGTGTCTGAGAAATGCCTGTATTTTGCGACCTATCACCCGTGCGAGATCCGGATGTCGAAGGAGAGGCGTTACAATTACGGCGGGAACACGGATTTTCTTGTCATCGCCCATCAGCAGTATGAGGGCAAAGTGGGCATGATTGTCCCGATCGTCGGTCCGTCGGGGTCTTCGGCCATGCTGGGTTGTCTGGCGGCAATCCAGATCGGATATGAGCGGATCGTTTTGTGCGGCTGTCCGCTTAACGGAAGCAACGACAAGGGAAATTCCTATGAAGTGTTCCGGCAGGGTTTTGAATATGAGGGGAATCGAAAACAGATCAGGGGCAAAGTGAAGTCGATGTCCGGCTGGACGGCTGACTTCCTGGGAACGCCGACGGAGGAATGGCTGAATGGATGACCTTTACGGAAAAGTAAAAAAGCATTTTGAAGATGTCTGGGATCCGAACGGCCAGGGCCAGTATCGCCTGGGCTCTCCCGGCCAGAGGCTGGCGCCGCGCTTTGTGGATTTCGTGCCGAAGGATTCCCTGGTCAATGAATACGGATCCGGGACCGGCCGCCCGGCGGTCATGATTCGGACGCTCCGCCCCGACATCAAGATCAATATGATCGACATCGCCGAGAATGCCCTGGAAGACAAGGCCCTTTCCCTGATCGGGCCGGACTTCACTTTTTACGCCGCTGCGCTCTGGAATCTGCCGGAGCGTTTCCCGATCGCCGACTGGGGCTACTGTGTTGATGTTCTGATGTGTGTCGAGCCGGACAAACTGGACGCCATCCTCGCGGAGATCCGGCGGACCTGTGACAATCTGTTCACTCAGGTTTATGACTGGGACGATTTTCGTCTCGGGGTCAATTACACGACGATCAAACAGGGTCCGGAATGGTGGGCGGATAAATTCCGCGAACATTGGCCATCCGTTGAAAGGATCGAAAGCAAGGAACACGCGCAGCGGTATATTTTTATCTGCAGGGGTTGATAAAATCATGGCGAATCGCAGGAAGGACATAAAAATCACCATCGGCGCATGCTGGGACGGCGGGCCGTATTATCCGGTCGATTATATCAACCGCCTGTACCGGTCTTGCCTGCGCAACACGACGATCCCGTTTGATTTTGTCCTGTATGTCGGGCCGGATGCAGAGAAACCCGGCCGGTGCGATGGTATCGACAAGGGGATCCGGATCGTTCCCGTCGGCCTTCCCTACTGGTGGTCCGGCCTGATGTTCTGGCGGAAAGACCCGCCCGGGATCAAAACCGACACGATTCTCTATCTCGATTTGGACCAGGTCATTAGCGGCAGCCTGGACGAGCTCATCCTTTTCCCCTCAGATCATGCCTGCATGAAGGATTATCCTTCGTTTGCATGTCCGCCGGGCCTGGAAAACGATGCGTGTGTCAGTACCACCCTTATCCGCAATGGCGCCGGGGCGCGTGTCTGGGAAGAGTACGAGAAGGCGGGAAAGCCGACCTGGAATCCCTTGATTGAAAAAGGCCCGCTTCCCATGGCCTGTCAGGGGATCGTAAACGATCCGGCTATCGGAATGACGAAAGACCTGTTTCCAGAAGAATGGGTCTGCTCCTATAAATTATGGGTGCTTAAAAAAGGACTTCCGGAAGACTGCCGTATCGTATCTTTCCATGGCAGGCCAAAACCGCACGAAGTGATCGAAAAAGAAGCGTGGGTCATGGAGCACTGGCGATGAAAATCGGCAAGGATTGCAAGATCAGCTCAAAGGTAAGCATCTACGGAGCCGACCAGATCGAAATCGGCGACAATGTGCGAATCGATGATTTCTGCATTCTGTCGGGTGGCTCCGGCCTTAAAATCGGCAGCCATTGTCACATCGCCTGTTTCGCTGCCCTTTTTGCCGGGTCCGGTATCATCATTGATGATTTTGTCGGATTATCCGCCAGGGTAACACTTTATTCAGAATCGGATGATTATTCCGGGGAAAGCATGACGAACCCACAGGTTGACCGGGAATTACGGAGAAAGATGGAAAAGGGAACGATAACCATCGGCCGCCATGCAATCATCGGCGCTTACTCGGCCGTCATGCCGGGCGTGACGATTCATGAGGGTGCGGCAGTCGGGGCTCATTCGATGGTCAAGGACGATCTTGACCCGTGGACGATATACGCGGGGATCCCGGCAGTACGGATCAAAGACCGTAAAAAAGACCCTCTCGATCTTGAAAAGGAGTTTATGAAAGCCCATGTCTAAAGGCGCATATAAAATAACGGACGAATTCGAGAACGCCCTGGCCGAATATACCGGGGCAAAATACGCCGTAGCCGTAGATAATGGAAGCAACGCCATTTTTCTGGCCCTGATGCGCGAAGGGGTCCAGAGCAGGGAAATCACCATTCCGGCCCGGACATATCCGTCGGTTCCCTGCGAGATCATCCATGCCGGCGGCATAGTTCGTTTCGCACCCGTAAAAGGCAGAACGCTCAAAGGGGCCTATCCGCTGATCGGATCAAAGGTCTGGGATGCGGCGCTCCGGTTCACTTCGGACATGTACCTGGACGGGACCTTCATGTGTTTGTCGTTTACCGGTCCTCACAAGCACCTGAAGCTGGGCAAGGGCGGAGCGATCCTGACGGATGATTTCAACGCCTACATGTGGTTTCGCCGCGCGAGGTTTTCCGGCCGACGCGAATGCTCTTATCATGAGGATAGTTTCGATCAGCTCGGCTGGAATATGTACATGATGCCCGAGATCGCGGCCAGGGGGCTGCTGTTGATGAATCAGTTTTATAATCTGGAAGGAACGCCCCGGGAGAATCCGGATATTGAGCTGCCCTATCCGGATTTGTCGGAATTTGAAATATACGGAGAAAAGGTGAAGTAATTAAACCTAAACATTAAGAATTCGGGTTTCTCCGGTGGCCGACGGGTTGACGGAGAGCGCAAGAAATAAAAAGGCGGGCTGTATGGAGCCATACCTCCATCGGTCCGCCTTTTTGTTTGCCCGGAACAACCAAGCAAGGAGGAAGAAAACCATGTCGAAAACCAATACCGCAAGCAACGCATTATTGCAGTACGAGAGCGGACAGGAGCGGCACCCCATGGCGGCCATGACTGACGCCGGAGACCACAAGGAATTCAGCGTGGCCGACGTGTCCATCTGGTCACAGAAAAGCGGGTACGAGCCCAATATTAAGCCCAACGGCCTGGCGACAGGCGGCGTCATTACCCCCGGCACATCGGCCAACACGGTCTCCGTGGCGGCCCTGACCTGTTACCTGGCGGGTATACTGACGTCGGTCAACGCAAACGCGGCCCTAGTCATCACACGCCCGGCAGCGTCCCCTGCAGGACAGCACAAGATCACATCGATCATTGTCACCTCGGCCGGAGCACTTGCGGAGCTGGCCGGCGCTGAAGGGACGTCTTTCTCCGATACGCGCGGCGCAAACGGCGGTCCGCCCCTGATTACGGTGGGAGCGATCGAAATTGGCCAGGTCAAGATGAGCGACGGAGCAAGCGCCGTCTTTACCGCATCGGAGCTTTCGCAGATTCCCGGGACCAGCCAGGAAAAGTACGATTATCCGGTCTGGGATGAGGACTACATGAACGGGAAAATCACTTTTGCCTCCGCCCTGCCCGCGATTCATGCCGGGTCGCCCGCGACATACAAGGGTGTCTATGCCGAGGTTTATGAGCCGATCTTCTCGGATCTGGAGCCGTCCGTTGATTTCAAGCCGCCGGCAAATACGCACAGCACGTCGTCCACCCAGGTGTATGGCGGTACGCTCGGTGCGTCCAGTTCGACCCTGGGTCAGGGCAGCTTCAAAACCTTTCTCAAGGATGGCATTACGGACGCCTTTGTGAGCTGCGAGGATGAGATCATCACGTTCAAATTCTATCCGGACCGGAACAAGGCGCCGTATCTGATTTGCCAGGGCAAACTCGGTATCGATACCAATTACCCGGCCGGGGACAATATCAACGCGGCATGTACAATCAGCTCGACCCAGAAGGCCGAGAAATTCGCCAGTTAAGGAGCGGCCATGGGTGATTTCAATCTTAAGAAATTCAAGGCCGCGAAGCTTGAACCGCGCATCGAAGCCGTCCCCGTCCCCGATCTGAAAGACTTTTTCGCGGACGGGTCGGCTCCTGTCTGGACAGTGCGCGGCCTGACCGGGCACGAACTGGGCCAGGTCTACGAGGACGTTGAAAAGAACCGGAACCTGGCTGCGGTCCTTGACGGTCTGATCTCGACCGATATGACGGAAAAGGTGGCAGCCTTGAAAGCTGATCTGGGCCTCGACGAAAATACGCCGAATGATGTGGTCCGCCGTATGGCAATGCTCCGGATCGGCAGCGTCGATCCGGAGGTTGACCGCGATACGGCGGTAAAGCTCTGTACGCATTTCCCCATCGAATTCATGACCCTGACGAACAAGATCACGGTTTTGACAGGTAGGGGTGCAGAAGTAAAAAAAAAGCCGCCGATCTCTGGGGAAGAATCGACGTAAGAAACGCCCTGGAATTATGTAACGACAAGGGCGCATGGCTGTTCCAGGTCCGGCCGGACTTCATGCCTTACGACCACCTGAGCGACCTGGAAATGCAACTGTGGATACTGTTCCACAAAGATCGAAACGATCGTTTCAATAAAGGGCAAGGCGATGGCTGATCTCGCAAAAACCGTATCGATTATATTCCGGGGCGAAGACCGCAACCTGACAGCCCTGACCGGGAAGATTGACCGGGATGCCCAGTCGTTGTCCAAGTCCTTTGAGTTTGCCAATCAGGCCGTCATGAGCATTGGCAAGCTGGACCTGGCCCTGGGTGCCCTGGCCGCCGGCGGACTGTATTATTCCCTGAAAAAATCCATCGAATTCGAGAACGCCGTCGTTGAGATGCGGAAAGTCGCGGGTGACGCGCCGAAAGACATCGACATGGCCAGTGAGGCGGCGATCAACCTTTCGGAAACTTACGGCGAGGCGGCGTCCAATATTTTGATGTCCACGGCCGACTTTATCCAGGCCGGGTTCAACACGAAAGAGGCCATGGATCTGACCAAGTCGTCGATGGACCTGGTTATCGCCGGGTCTGTCGGGGCGGCTGATGCCTCTAATTATCTGATCACAATCCTTAAAGGTTTCAAGGCCCCGGCGTCGGAAGTGACCCGGGTCGTCGATATCTTGAATGAGGTATCGAATAAATATGCGACCGACGTCCAGCAACTGGCGATTGGCATGGCAGACCTGTCGCCCATCGCCAAGACCATGGGCTTTAATTTTGAGGAAACGGCAGGACTGCTGACGCCGGTGATCGAAGTATTCATGAGCGGGTCGGAAGCTGCGAAAGGTCTTAAAACAGGACTGCTCAAACTTGTCGACGATTCCGCTCCGGTACGCGACGCCCTTGCGTCCATTGGCGTATCCCAGCGCGATGCCAATGGTGAAATGAGATCCGGGAAGGATATCCTGCACGATGTCATGCTCGCGTTCCAGGGCCTGTCCGAACCGCAGAAACTGTATGTCACCCAGCAGCTCGTCGGAATCGATCAATCGGCCCGCATGGTCGAAGTGTTCAATCAGATGAACAAGGTCATGGAAGTGACCCAGGTGGCGTACAGTTCGACCGGATCAGCGGCCAAGGAAGTCGAGGCGCGGTTAAAATCCACGGAAGTCCAGATCAAGATCCTGAAGGAATCCTTCAATAATCTGGCCGTGACAATCGGGAACGAGTTCAAGTCTTCCCTTGTAGAGGTCGCCCAGGGCGGCGCCGAAATGACCCAGGCGCTACGCCAGATCGCCGAAGATAAGACGTTTGAGCCTTTATTCAAGGCGTTCGCTGACATGGTGGACGGTATCGGGGAAACCCTCAAGGAAGGGGCGAAAAACCTGCCGGAGGCGTTTGAAAAGGTAGACTGGTCGAAACTGATCAACAGCATGCGCGAAGTCGGCAGGACAGTCGGCGTTATTTTCAATGTCGACACGTCCAACCCGGAGGATCTGACCCGGGCCATTCAGCGCGTCGTGGATACCACCGCATCATGGATCGATGTCAATCGGGGCCTGATCGAGGGACTGGCGCCGTTCGGCAATGCCATCCTGAAAATAATCGATGGTTTCAACGCGCTGGACAGCGATACCAAGGCGGCACTGGCACAGATCACGTCCATTGCGGCGGCATACAGGATGTTCGGCCCTGTCGTGGGGACTACCATGCTTTTAATCGGTCAGGATTCGGAGGGTATGGCCCAGATCGTCAAGGTTGCGTTTCTGGCCATCGAGAATGGCGCGAATGTCCTGATGACAGCGATTGTCGGGATTGCCTATGGATTTGCCCGGGCATACAGAGGGGCTCTGGAACTGCTCGATCTGGTTCCGGGCATGAACATGTCGGCGGAGATTCGGGACGCATCCACAACGGTGAATGAACTGGAAATGCTCCTGTCAAAATCGTTCGACCGGCTGGCGGAATCAAGTCAGAAAACAAGCGATGCGATATTCGGCATCGAGAGCGCCCAGGATAACGCCAAGGGATCGACGGACCAGTATGCGTCGGCCATGGCCGTCGCTACGGAAATGGCGACAAAGTATGATCGTGACATCCAGGGTTTATCCGAAACGCTGGACGAATCATCAAAGCCCCGTACCATCGATCTGCAGGTCAAGGCTGACAAGAAACAGATCGCCGACGCCTGGGGCATGGTGACGGAGATCCTGCCGGACGGATCGACCCTCGTTACCAATATCGGACTTAAAACGGACCGGGACAACCTGGATGCAACGAAGAAGAAAGTCGATGAAGTCGTCCCGGAGAAAAAAGAGGTCGAGATCCAGCTCAAGATGGATATGGAAAAGATCAAGGAGCAGTCCCAGATCGTCCAGAAAGCCATCGAGTGGAAGGCCAAGGTCGATATCGCAGCTATCGAGGCGCAGTCGGAGAAGATAAAGGCCATCTTCACGACCCTGGGTGAGGAATTTAAGGCGTCGGCCGATGTATCCATATCCATGGCCAATATCCTGAAAGACATGAACAGCAGCTCCCAGAGCTGGGATGTCCTGAAGTTGATGAACCAGGAAATGAGCATCCGTCAAAGTCTGGTTGAATCCCAGAAAGCAATGTTGGAAGCCCAGGCGGAGGAAATGAAGGCACGGGCGGAAATGTACAGAAAGGGTGAAGGCATTATCAAAATAGAGGGTACGAACCTGGCGCCGTCTCTGGAGGCGTTCATGTTCGAGATATTGTCCGCGATACAGATCCGCGCCAATCAGGAAGGCGCGGAATTTTTAGTGGGGATCACATGACATGAACGGAATAGGCCTATCCGCAAATACCCATGATTTGAATGGCGCTTTTTACCTGTCCGGGCGCGAACTGGATCCGGAAAAGACCCGCACCAATACGAGCCGGGAGCGGCGGGCCAGCCGGACGGCAACGCTGGATGGCGGCGTGTCGATATACGATACCGGCTATGCGGCGGGGGATCGGACAATAGGTATTCATATCAAGGACCCGTCGCCGGAGATCATTGCGGCGATGAATTATCTGACCGAAACGTACAGCCTGCTGACCGTGACGACGGATGAGGCGGCATTTACCGCCATCCCCGCAAAATTCAGCGTCGCGGAGGATGGCCTGGCAACCTTGACGCTCCTTGTAACCGAGCAAATATCATAAACGGAGGATATCATGCCCAGCTCGATAGTGATTTATGACAGTTTCTATGACGCCCTGGCCCGGAAGAAAATCAACCTGGCCAGCGACACGCTGAAGCTGCTCCTGGTGACGTCTGCCTATACGCCCAGTCAGGCTCACAATGTCCTGGCCGATGTCCTGTCATCGCCGAGTCCGGAAGTGGAGGCGGTGGCGTCGCCCGATAACGGATATACGACCGGCGGGGAAACCCTGACGGGTGTGACCCTGACCCAGTCCGGATCGCCTGTGCGATCAAAGCTCGACGCAAACGATGTAACCTGGACTGCGTTAACCGCAACATTCCGTTATGGGATACTGTATGACGATACGGCTACGGACAAGGACCTGATCGCCTATCTGATATTCGATACCACTCCGGCGGATATTACGATCTCGGCCATTGATTTTATTGTCCAGTGGTCGTCGAGCGGTATTACTGACTGGGGTGCGGCGGCGGCTTAAGGGGAAAACATGGCAATAATTTGTGAAATACCCTTGGGAAGCATCGGTTTTTCCGGTTTCGCGGCCACTCCGGCGGCGGCGGTTCCGATCGGGCAAATCGTGCCATTGTCCTGGCTGTTGGAAGACGCCCTGCCCTCGGGATTCGTCCGTCCCCTGCCCGGTCCCTGCCTCGATTGGGTCGAGGATTCGGCGGTTTATCACAACGAGTCCCCTTCCCTGCGGGCCGACGCCTTTGTGCCGTTCCCGGGCAATACTGCGGACTGGACGTACTATGGGATGTTTCACGAGCTTCCCCCGCAAACCGCGCCCTATACCGCACATCTTACCGCTAAAACGACAGCCGGAGCCTGGCGGACCGTCGGGCCGTACAACTACGGCGGCGCCCTGGCCATTGCCATATTGGATGAGACCGGTGAAGATTCGGATGGTGACGGGTCCTATCTTGACAGTACCAGCGGATATGTGACGGTGCCCGGCTGGCAGGACTGGCGCGATGTCGAGCTGCCGATTACCCACTGGCCTACGGGTAAAAAGCTCTATATTTTTGTCCTGTGGCTGGAAATGCTGTTTACCTCCTACCCGTCGGACTGGCCGGATCCGCCGTCAGGAACGGAACCGACCAACCAGGCCTGGATCAGCGACAAGACCCTGCCCGATCGGCGTGATATCCCCCATATCGATTTTCAGGCTTTCCCGTTCAGCCGCAATGTCTATACGCCGGACACGGCGAGTATCGATTTCGGAGTGTTCAACGATTTGAACTGCCGTCCATGCCGGATTATGCGCCCGCCAGTTTCCGAGATCGATTTCCAGGCTCATGCCCACAACGCCCAGGCGAGATTCATCCAGGGCAGGCAGGTCAATAACGAACATATCCTGACCGGAAGCCAGTCGTCGGATCTGCATATCACCACGCGCTGGTACGTAGAAAACAGCGATTACGAATGTTATCAGTCCTATCCGGTATTTATCACGGGCGTTTACCCGGACCTGCAGGTCAACTACTCATCGACCTTCGATGTGACATTTGACATGGATTCCGCCGGCGTCATCAAGTTCGCCATGAAGCTATACAACGAGGAGGAACACAACTATACGCCTCCAGTCACGGCAATTCGGTACGGTACGTTTGATGGTGTTAATTTTAATGTATTAGGTACCGTATATCCTTATTTTACCGCTGAACCAAAACACGTATTTCTTCCAGAATGGGAAAAATTTGTGGCACCCGTAGGACCGGGAACAGTTGTGTTCCGGTTCGAGGTTGAATGGAACGCTACTTATGCCGCGTACTGGAACAGCACGGTGATTGTCAGTGATGTCCATGCCGTATCTTACATATCGGAGGGAGCTGCCGAAATGAGATTCACTGCCCACGCCCCGGCCTATTCCTGGTCATTACGTCCCGAGCAATATCCGAAAGCCCAGATTATATACACCTGCACGCTCACCGGCGCGAATGAGTCACCCACGCTCGATGACGCTGTCCTGCCGCTGAGTTCGTTCCAGGCGACGCTGCGCAACAGGACGCCGTCATATTTGTCGTGCGTCATTCCTTTCCAGAACGAAATTCCCGATCAGATCGCGGCGCGCCCGAACGGGGAGATCCAGGTTCGCAAGGGCTACCGGTTGACCGACGGGACCTACAACACGGAAATCATCGCCACGGCAAATTTTGAAAGCGCGGCCCAGTATGAAGGCGACCGCAGCGGGTCGATCGAGCTGACCGGATACAAAACGACGACGAACGCGGCCCCGGCTGAGCGAACCCTCTCGGGCATCTCGTACAAAAACAGGCAGCACAACGGGAAAATGGTGGTCCGGTGCGACGTAAACCTCTTTTTGAAGCCCGGTGACGTTGCGAATTACGGGACGGGCACGATGACCGTCGGCATTATCCGCCTGGTGGTCAACGAATACCAGGCGTTTATGGAAGTCACGGAGGCGTAATGGGACAGGCCAAGATCATATCCGGAGGGACGGACGGATACTACCGGGTCGAGCTGATCAAGGACATCGCCGATACAACGGCGCGTCTGGCCGAGGTCAACGAAAGCCTGTCGATGATCGCCGGGAAAATCGCGCAGGCACAAAGCGATTATCTGACGGCGGTGGCGGCTCTCGAAAACGCTCTGGACGTACTCGATGATGCGATCAGCGCCATGACGGACGACGTATCGGACGTGCTGCAGGCCACCGAAACGGCGAATACGGCCCGGGCCGATGCAGGCGCTAAATTGAGGACCTGGAACAGCCTCAAAATGGAACAGGTATCCCTGGACAAGGAAAAGACGCGCCTGGAAGCCATGGTAGCGCCGGAGCAGATGGATGTTTACTGCGCGGATCTGACGGAAGACCTGTCCACCGGGACTACTGTCGGCACCCTTGAGATCAACGGCAACGGAAGTGATGTCCATATTCGGCCCGGTGGTTCGGCATCCGGCGCCCTGGGCAAGATCAAACCGGCAGGAGACGGATCGGCGGCGGGCGCGGTTTTTAACCTGGCCCTGTTTCCCTGGTGGCAGAAGTTCTTGCCGACCTATCGCGCCGGAGTAATAACAGCGACCACGGCAACCAAAGCCAGTGAAAATTCACCCTTTGAGGTGACGGTCAACGTCACTTTGGATGCGGCGCTCAGCAGCCAGCAGGGTATCGATATCAACCAGGCGGCGACATTGCAAAATGTCCCGGCTGTTTACATGAATTGAAGCGAGTCCGCGTTCGCCGTGGGCGATCATGTGATCATTGAATTCGAAGACCAGGATTGGTCAAAACCCAGGGTGATCGGCTTTTACGACAGTCCGAAACAGTGTCCCCTCTGGGTCAAGATAACCTTCGGGACATTCGCCGCCAACCCGGTGTTTCGATCCTGGGTGAACAGGCAGCAAGCGGAGTTGACGGACTATATCACTCTGCTGGATCAGTTGTACGCATTATACGTCGATTATGCGGAAATGCTGCAAAATCGTGTCGGCAAGGAAATGCCAGAAGGCCAACTGTTCTTTTTGACGCGCAACTGGGGTGATGAGTAATGAAAATGACTCAGGAACAGGTTGACTGGGACAAGCAACCGATAGTCTATTGGACGGATGTCCTTTACCCGCAGATGAAGGCGGACGCAAACAACCAGAAAAGCGCCTGGTCCGACGCGTCCATTGTTGCCGGAAACATCAATGGATTAACCTATGTGTCGCACCTATGGGGCGGTAATCCCCTGTATAATTTCAGTAATGTGCCAATCAGCCGGGCGTTTTTAATGAAGGATTATTGCCCGATTGATCCTATCCCGGATTTGCTTACGCAATACACCGGAATCCGCAGGTTTCAGAATCAGCGATTTCTATCGACGCTGGCCGCCGAACTTTACACGGACCTGGCGGCGGACCCGAAGCACCGGTCAACGGAAACCTATCTCGTTGTGAGAGTCCCCAACTCCGGGTCTGTTATGACATTGACCTGCTGTTTGCGGGCTGCGGTGGATACGGACGGCGTCTTTTATCTGATTGCCAAGGAGCCCGTCATAACGGGCGAGGTCGGCCGGATGCCCAGTCTGTCTTTCGGACTGTCCGTCAACGGCCAGACCCTCATGCAGTTTCCGTCATACCAGGATTATCACTGTCTGACATTCCCGGTGGGCAAGGATGCCGACCGGTACGTCATGACCCTCGGCGTTAATTTTTCAGGAGTGATGATCAAGATTCCCTCTGTCTTCGGCGTGAGCCTGGTCCGCGATCAATACAGTCTTGACGGATCGCATCTCACGAAATTCGGCGGGCTGGAGATCGACGGTACGAATTTGACGTTTTTCAAAATGCTTTGGGACGACCCGGATAAACCCTACTTGCGGGCGGTGGCGTTTTTCCACGGCGCATACAAATATCACCCGTTGACCACCGGACATAATCTGCTCCCCGGTGCGGTTTCTCCAATCCCCGCCTCCGTGCTGGATAGTGTTTACCAGTATTGCCTCAATCACTACGGACAAAAAGCGGACACAGATTCCGCGGATCTCTGGCGGATCATGACCAACATGAATCCCATGGGTGACTGTGAAGACTGGGCGTTGACCGAAGCCCAGATGCTCCTGGACATGGGTTACTCGATAGCAAATATCCGTATGGAATACGGTTTTGAAGAACAGGGAACGCTGGGAGATGACGGCGCCATGCATTTTATCGGTCACATGTGGCTGCTGGTCACGACTGAGTCCGGAACTGTGGCGCTGGATAATGGAGGTGTGCACAGCCTCTCGACGATCCGCGCACGATACCCGAAGGACCGCCGGACGCAGGTCGACGGCAAGCGCTGGGAATATGAGACCGAGGCTGGATCGGTATATTACAACGTGGACCCGTGGCCGTACAGTCGGGTCGAGATCGATATCGCCCGGTCGCAGGATGCGGCTATTGAAAAATTTTAATCAAGGAGGGATTTGCTATGCCTAAAATATCAGAGTTGGGGGCGGCGTCGGTTGCGGCGTTGAAAACGATACTCGGGATTACGAAACCGACCATCGAGGTCATGCTGCTGGACAAGGACGTGGCGATCGCCACGGGAGATAATATCGGAAACGTCCAGATCCCCTTGCCTCCGGCCATGGTCGGCAAGAACCTGTCCTCCGATTCGCGGATGTATCTTTCGCCGCTCGGGACAGCTTCAACTTCCGGCGTCGTATCGTTCAATCTGGTCCGGCATCGGCCGACGGCCTCGCCGGTGGCGGTGGATATGACGGCAACGTCACCGGCCTTTTCCATTGCTCAGGACGCTAAAACGTCAGGAGCGCCGACTATCGATACGTCAAACGACGACCTGGCGTCAGGAGATTTTATTTCTGTTTCCTGCGAAGCCGCGGGAACGGGTGCGAAAGGTCCGCTCTGGGCCAAAATCGTGGCGGAGTAAGGAGGGGTTATGGATTGCATGATTATTATTCCCCCGAAGACAGGTCAACCGACAAGCACACGGGCTTTGTTTGCTGGAGGATATCTGGGCTCGTCATCAATGACGAACGTAATCAGTTACTTAGAAATAGAAACAGCAGGCAATGCCGTCGATTTTGGTGATTTGTCAGCCCAAAGATGGTCACTGGCGGCTTGTGGCTCAGCTATACGAAGTGTATGCGGTGGGGGGTTCGAGTCAGCCCGTGTCAACACAATCGAATACGTTACAATTTCAACTTTGGGGAATGCTTCTGACTTTGGAGATTTAACGGCGGCAAGAAGATACTTAGGGGGTGGTTCAAACTCTATTCGTGGCGTTTTTGGTGGGGGGAATACTGGAAGCCGATCAAATATCCTTGATTATATAACGATAGCATCAGAAGGGAATGCAACTGACTTCGGTGATTTAACTTATACGACCGAAAAAATCGCTGCTGCTGCATCTGCTACTCGGTTGTTGTTTGGCGGTGGCTTTACTCGTAATGGTGCCATTGACTATATAGAAATTTCTACAACGGGAAACGCTACTAATTTTGGCGATTTGGGGCCTGAATGGTTCGACCTTGCAGGGTTATCATCATCTACAAGAGGTATATTTGGAAGCGGAAATAGAGATGGTTCTGTTGTCAGTGACATCAGCTATGTGACAATTGCTACAACAGGAAACGGATCAGATTTCGGTGACCTTACTCAGTTACGTCAGGGTCTTTCTGGGACATCATCAAAAGTGAGGGGTATATTTGGCGGAGGATTTAATGGAACAACTTACTATAATATAATCGATTATATAATCATTGCCACAACCGGTAATGCTACCGACTTTGGCGATTTGTTATCAAGCCAATCATACAATTCAGCAACAAGTAATGGTCATGGAGGAATTTCATGAAAGATGTATCGATCAAAAATGCGGTATCAAATTTATTTATGTCCTCTTCTTACCAGGAAATGATTCAACTGATCGAAAAAGCATATCCTGCGATCAAGCGTGATACGGAAAATTTTTATAAGACACAATCGCAGTTCATGGACAATATGTTGACGGTTTCTGCGCCTACTGAATTGCGTAATCTTAGGCAGATATTGGCCGAAATCAATAAAGTCAAGATGGCTTTGCAAGAATCATATTTTGAAATCAAAAAGAAAGAAATCAAGATCAGGCAAAAAAGGGAATTATTGACAACAGTGGAAAATCTCGATGCCGATTTGCTATTGGTCGAGATCGAAGAACTTGAATGCCAAATTGAAAACACCCAGGACTATCAAAAAGGAGCAATCCGGAAGATAACCGCCTATATAACGCAATATAATAATATTCTTGTGA
>Ga0302253_1000326_pt1 | contig 42121 bp, 39 predicted proteins | sample AAG_RA_Trp_MG_FD_193537 | JGI IMG/M metagenome (GOLD analysis project Ga0302253, IMG submission 193537) | Enriched activated sludge microbial communities from anaerobic digester in WTTP, New Holstein, Wisconsin, United States - AAG_RA_Trp | ecosystem: Engineered > Bioreactor > Anaerobic >...
ACCCTTTTGGATTGAAAGGGGAGAATATTCCGGTAGGGGCTCGCATTATCGCTATAGCAGACGTCTACCAGGCATTGATCTCCAACCGGCCTTACCGCAAGGCATTCAGCAAGGCAAAGGCCCTGCAAATGATAAAAGCCGGGGCCGGCTCGCAGTTTGATCCGCGCATAGTCGAGGCCTTTCTGGATGTTATACGGGAAGAAAAGAAGAAGACATAACAGTATACCGGTTTTGGCCCCGATACAAAAACTCTCTTTACAGCCGGAACAAAGTCCGATATAATCAAACCCTGCCTTTCGAAAGGTCGTGGCGAGAGTTCTTTTTGCAAATAGCCTTTTATGCGTTCCTTGCGTTTATAAGGAATTACGCAAGTACACATTAAGTATGCGCACCTTGCGCTTATGAGGAATTGCGCAAGTACACATTAAGTATGCGCACCTTGCGCTTATGAGGAATTACACAAGTACACATTAAGTATGCGCACCTTGCGCTTATGAGGAATTGCGCAAGTACACATTGATTATGCGCCTGTAGCTCAATTGGATAGAGCACTTGCCTACGGAGCAAGTTGTTGCAGGTTCGATTCCTGCCAGGCGCACTGTTTTTGCCTGGAAATAGGCGCCGATTGCATAAGCAACGGCAGTGAGAACCTGACAAAGCAGGTTTTATCCTTCGACGCGTTCGTCTTCAAATCATTTGCGCAGGATGGTCAGACTTGCGATGAGTAAGTAAACGAAGTGCGCGCGTCGAACCATTCCCTCCGCAAGAGAATACCTGCCTCTAAATACCTAAAACCGGTCAACACGGGAAAATAAAGTTATGCTGGATATGGATCTTTTCTTTATGCGCGAGGCCGTCAAAGAAGCCCGGAAAGCCTTTGACGATGATGAAGTCCCTGTGGGCTGCGTTATCGTTCATAAAAAAAAGATAATCGCCCGCGCCCATAATCAGATCGAGAGGCTCAAAGATCCCACGGCCCACGCCGAGATGCTGGCCTTGACTGCGGCGGCCAACGCCCTGGAAATGAAATGGTTGAATCAGTCCTCCGTATATGTTACAATTGAACCCTGCGCGATGTGTTCCGGGGCGCTGGTCCTGGCAAGGGTCGAAAAGCTGTTTTACGGCGCAGATGATCCGAAAACAGGCGCCTGCGGCTCCGTTTTTAACATTACCGACAACCGGCGGCTGAACCACCGCATAAAAGTGCGTAAAGGGCTTCTGGCAGAGGAATGCGGCGCGCTTGTAAGCGGATTCTTCGCCAGGAAAAGAGCCAAAGCCGCGGCGCGGAATAATTGATATTTGGCGCATACAGTCAAGTATGTCGCATATTAGCGAGAACCTCGCAACTCTGGAATACTACTCGTTGAAATAACGATAGCCGCGAAAATATTCTTGCGTTAGGAATTCCCCGAGAAAGATTTGGAGAGGTGGCTGAGCGGTCGAAAGCAGTTGCCTGCTAAGCAACTGGCCTGGGTAACTGGGCCCCAGGGTTCGAATCCCTGCCTCTCCGTTTTTTGCTTCGCAAAAAACGGAGAAGTCTCGCCAGCCAAAATTAAAGATCTTGACTGGCGGACTCTCCGCCACCCGCCGCCAAAGACGGAGAGGTGGTGGACGCGAACCCGAAAAGAGTAATTTAGTTTTTAGGAAAAAGGAGAAAACGAAATGAAAATCGGGAAAATATTAATCGCAGGAGTTGCCCTAACAGTCTTTAACGCTATTGTCGGTATGGTAACTTGTGGAGGATTTTTTAACTGGGTTTACAAATTGGAGCCGGCTAATGTGTGGAAGCCAATGAGCGGTAATGGCCCAGGAGCCGGTTTTATGGTCGGTAGCCTTTTGTTGAGTATTGTTTTATCTTTCGTTTACGCATTAGTCAATAAAGGTTTCCCCGGAAAGAACAGGTTTGTTAAGGGGCTTATTTTTGGTTTATGCGTATGGGCGGTTGGAATGCTACCGGGAATGTTTGCGACTTACGCTTTTATGACGGTCGCTACAACTGTTGTTATTTATTGGACAATCCTTGGTTTAATTAAAGCCCCGTTAGAGGGAATGATTATTGCCGCTATTTATGGTGAATAGAAGAAAATGATTACAGAAAAACAGGTAAAAGAATTGGCAAGTCATTGGATCGAGGCGTGGAATTCTCACAATCTTGATGTGATCATGTCGCATTATAATGAAGAGGTCGTTTTGACTTCACCGGTTGCGCAAGAAATTTTGAATTCGCCTTCAGGTATTGTTAAAGGTAAGGACGCCTTAAAGGCGTATTTCGCCAAAGGGTTGAAGTTGATTCCAGATTTGAAGTTTGAGCTCATCGATGTTATGTGGGGTGTCAACAGCTTGGTTTTATATTATATGAATCAGCGAGGCACAAAGGTTGGGGAATATATGGAATTTGATCCATCAGGAAAAGTTGTAAGGGTTGTTGCAAATTATAATGAGTAGCGCTGTTTTGGTAAAGTACCCTTTTTGTACGGTCGGGTAGTACAGAGCAATCGAAAATCGAAATTTGAAATTTGATTACGGAATGAATTAAGTATTGTGTCCCCGGAAAGGAAATTTTTCACAATGGACATTCCACGGATATTCAACATCACTGAAAGCGCTCACCGCATCCATAATCCGTTCACGCCCGAGAAGCTCGCCACTCTCGGCGCGGCGCTGCGTCTGGAACCGGGGGCCCGGGTGCTCGACCTCGGCAGCGGTTCGGGGGAGATGCTGTGTACCTGGGCACGCGATCACGGCATCATCGGCACCGGCGTCGATATGAGCCTATTGTTCACCGAGCAGGCGAAACTCCGCGCTGTAGAACTCGGCGTGGCCGATAAAGTAAAGTTCATCCACGGTGATGCTGCCGGCTATGTCTCCGACGAGAAGGTCAGTGTGGCAGCCTGTGTCGGCGCCACCTGGATCGCCGGTGGTGTCGCCGGCACTATCGAGCTTCTGGCGCGGAGCCTCCGCGCCGGAGGGATCATCCTGATCGGCGAGCCCTACTGGCGGCAGTTACCGCCGACGGAAGATATCGCCAAAGGGTGTCTTGCCAACTCAATCTCCGACTTTCTAATGCTTCCGGAATTCCTCGCGTCTTTCGGCCGTCTTGGCTACGACGTAGTTGAAATGGTTCTCGCTGACCAGGACGGTTGGGACAGATACGAGGCGGCAAAATGGCTCACTATGCGCCGATGGCTTGCGGCTAATCCCGACGATGAACTCGCGAAGGATGTCCGGGCCCAACTCACCTCGGAACCGGAGCGTTACGCCGCTTACACGCGTGAATATTTGGGCTGGGGTGTCTTCGCGCTGATGCCGCGGTGATGCGTCGGCAGTCCTAAGAATCAATCCCCTTTTTCACAACAGAAAGAGAATATACGTTCTACTATATCCGGTCGAACAAGTTCTGTTCTGCGCGTATCTTGAGAAAGGCTTTTTTCCTTTTAGTTTTCCTCTTTTTCTCTACCCCCAGCTTCGCCGTCAACCGTCCTCCCGAGCCAGTGACGAGCGAGTATTTCAAGAGCAGTCTGGCCGGTCTCACGCTTGATTTGCCGAAGAAAGAAATCAAATACATCCTGGGTTTGAAGATAATCAAGCCTTTTCCGGAGCCGGTGTTCGCGGAAGTGACTTTCGAAAATCCGGCGGACGCTGCCAGGCCGGTGGCCGCTTCAGCTGTTATAAACCCCAAAGATGACATGTTCTCCGTTATTTCTATGCCTGTCTCCTCGCCTCAAAAGAACACGTATTACACGATAGTGGTGAGGGTGTACAAGGATCAAACAAAGAAAGAGTTCGTCGCCGAACATTCGCAGAAGATATTGTCCGTTCTAAACGACGAATCCATAGATATCTGGAGAGGTCTGGGCGGCCTGAACAAATGGACGCATCCGGAATACCGGCTGGAGATCTCTTACCCGGCCGGCTGGAACGTCAAGGAAATGAGCAGCGGCAACAATTTTCAGGCTTTCATCAGCGTGGAAAACATAGACCTGGAGGGATACTATTCCACCGGTATTATGCTGCTTCGCCATATAACTCCCGGTCTGCAGTTGGAAGGACTTTCCGTGGATCATCAACTGATTAATAGCGGGGTATCGAATTTGAAAAAGGTTATTTCCGAGGAACGCAAGGAAGTTGTCACGGAAAGAGGCTATGAAGGGGTGATCTCGAAGCTCACCTTTGTTAACGATAAAGGGGTTGAAGAAAAGGGATTGCTGGCTGTTTTTTCGCATGAACGCAAACTGACCATGCTGCTTTGCGAATCGCCGAGCGGGGATTTCGCCAAGCACGAAAAGACGTTCTATTCGATAATAATGACGGCGAAGCTGTATTGATCCCCCAAACCGCGGAAATTCCCGTTCTGTTCAAGCCGGGGATGAGCGGAGGTGAAAGATCATCGACTGCGGCCGACTTTCTATTTTCGGAATTCCGCTTGACGATACCGTGACAATACTTTAGTATGTGTTTGGCCGTTGTTGGCATAACAGGACAACGGAGCAAGCGATTTAAAACGATAAAGGGGAGGTCGTTAATACGGCCTGAGAGTTTCGCTGACGAGCGGATTACCCTGCGAACCTGATCTGGATAATGCCAGCGGAGGGAGAGGATGTTGATATGTGCAGCCCTTATGCAACCGGCATAAGGGTTTTTTATTCCGGGGACACAATACTTAATTGCGAGTTCCGGGGACACGATACTCTTAAAGTATCGTGTCCCCGGAACTTAAACGAAAGGGGTCTGAAATGCAGTTGGATGAAATAAAGATATCTAAGGCGATCATCGAATCATACAGCAGGAAATTGGTCAACGCCCTTGATGCCGACGCGGCAATAGTCGGCGGCGGGCCGGCAGGCCTGGTGTGCGGGTATTATCTTGCCAAGGCTGGCAAAAAGGCGGTGCTTTTTGAGCGCAAACTTTCCGTCGGCGGCGGTATGTGGGGCGGAGGGATCATGTTCAATGAGATAGTGGTGCAAGAGCAGGCGCGCAAAGTGCTGGATGAATTCGGCGTAAAAACCAGGGAATACGAAAAAGGTTATTATCTTGCCGATTCCATCGAGGCAGTTTCCACCATTTGCTCCAAGGCAGTGAAAGCCGGGTTGAAGATATTCAATCTCTTGAGCGCGGAGGACGTGATGATCAGGAACAAGAAGATATGCGGCCTGGTCTTGAACTGGACGTCTGTGGAGATGGCTAATCTGCACGTCGATCCGGTCACCATGCGGGCGAAGGCCGTCGTTGACGCCACAGGTCATCCCGCGGAGGTCGCCAGGATAGTAGAGAAGAAGTCGGGCATACGCCTGCGCACGCGATCCGGCAGGTTGATGGGGGAGGGTTCGATGTGGGCAGAGGCGGGGGAAGCGTCTATCGTGAGAAACACCAAGGAAGTCTGCCCGGGTTTTTACGTTTGCGGGATGTGTGCCAACGCCGTCTTCGGCGGGCCTCGTATGGGGCCGGTTTTCGGCGGGATGCTCTTGTCCGGGAAAAAACTTGCCGTCGCGCTGGCAAAGAAGTTATGAGCGACGATTTAAGTTGTAATCCGGGCGTTTGTCTGGTATAACCAATATAGTAAGTTATTAGAGAATTACGTCGGGACGTTCTTGGGTACGGGAACGTCCTGATTTTTTTGGAAAGGTTTTACCGCGATGAAAAACAAAACAAGATCGCCGCACAGGCAAGGCGGTATCCGTGAGATGCTGGCGATCGCCCTGCCTATGGTGGTCTCCAACGCCTGCGACACGGCAATGGTCTTTACCGACAGGTTGTTTCTGGCGAGGCTGGACCCTGAGCTGATGAACGCCTCCATGGCCGGCGGGCTGACCGTCTTTATGCTCATGTCGTTCTTTCTCGGCCTGACCGGGTACACCACCGCTTTGGCGGCGCAGTACCTGGGGGCCCGTAAAAAGCAGAATTGTCCGCTGGTGCTTTCGCAGGCGGTCATTATTTCTCTTGTCGCTTATCCATTGATACTGCTTTGCCGTCCGCTCGGTCACGGTATTTTTTCTTTAATGGGCATCGGCGCCGGACAGATCGGCCCGCAGAAGGTCTATTTTAATATCCTGCTTTGCGGCGTGCTGATAAGCCTTTTGCGTAGTTGTTTTAGCGCTTTCTTTTCCGGCATAGGCAGGACCGGTATAGTGATGATAGCTACCTGTTCGGCTATGCTCTTGAATGTCGGCTTGAATTACGTCCTGATCTACGGAAAACTCGGTTTTCCCGCTTTGGGTATCGCCGGTGCCGCCTACGGCACTATACTCGGCGGAGCTGGAGGGTTGTGCGTGCTTGCCTGCGCTTATTTCAGGAAGCCAATGCGCCGGGAATTCAAGATAGGCGAATCCCTGCGTTTCGACCGCGCGGTATTCGGGAAATTATTGCGTTTCGGCTCTTCGGTGGGGCTTGAGATGTTTCTGAACCTGTTGGCATTTACCACGCTTGTCTTGGTTTTTCATTCCCACAGCCCGGCGACCGCCACCGCCGCCACTATAGTTTTTAACTGGGATATGGTTTCTTTTGTGCCGTTGATCGGTATAGAAATAGGAGTGACCAGTCTTGTCGGCCGCTGCATGGGCTCCGGCGACCCGGATACCGCGCATAAGTCGGTGATGTCGGGCCTGAAACTCGGGTTTGTCTATTCGGCTGTGATATTGCTGTTTTTCACGGCCTTTCCGGATTTTATGGTGCGCGTTTTCCGCCCGGAGGTGCCGGACTATATTTTTTCCTCCGCCGTGCCGCTGGCCGTTTTTATGGTGCGCATGGCTTCTTTATACGTGCTGGTGGAGGCGGTGTTGATAGTTTTTATCGGCGCGCTGCGCGGGGCAGGAGATACTCTCTGGGCTATGGCGATGTCGGTCAGCCTGCACTGGATGATGGTCGTTGTATTGTGGTTTATGCTCAAAGTGATCGGGACTTCGCCCCAGGCCGGATGGAGCGCGATCGTCTTTTTCTTTCTGCTCTTCTCCGGCTTAGTGTTTCTGCGTTACAGAACAGGACAGTGGAAGAATATCAAGGTGGTTCATCCCGAACCTGTGACTATCTTGCCGGACGAAGCCTTTCATGAGGGGAAGGATTTGTAATGTGTCTGGGGACACGATACTTTTAAAGTATCGTGTCCCCGGAACGCGGTGTTCCCGGAATTATAATTGCTTTTTAGGCATAATTCTGCTATAACAAAAAGGTAAATAGCTTCGACGCGCCACGGTTTCAGCGTTATTCTCGCCCCTAAGCGAGCGGTTTTAGCGGCGCCGAAGTATAAATCGGTTTTCCTTAGAAGAACGCGTCTCTTGAAGCCGAAAGAAACAATAATATTTGTAAGGCTATAGGCTGTTTTTATTTATGTCATACCGTGTACTCGCTTTAAAATGGCGGCCGCAGAACTTCGATTCTTTAATCGGTCAGCAGCACGTAGTTAACACGCTGAGAAACGCACTGGAAAATAACCGCCTGGCTCACGCCTACCTGTTTTCCGGCCCCCGCGGCGTGGGTAAGACTTCCTGCGCCCGCATCCTGGCAAAAGCCCTGAACTGCAAGAACGGACCCACCGTCAATCCTTGTAACGAGTGCCCGCAGTGTCTGGAGATCAGCCAGGGCCGCGGCCTGGACGTTATCGAGATAGACGGCGCCTCCAACCGCGGTATCGACGAAATGCGCACGTTGAGGGAAAACGTAAAATTCGCCCCCGCGTCAGGGAAATACAAGATATACATAATAGATGAAGTGCATATGCTTACCCAGGAGGCCTTTAACGCCCTCTTGAAGACCCTCGAGGAGCCGCCTGAATACGTAAAATTCATCTTCGCCACCACACAATCCAACAAGGTCCTGCCGACCATCCTTTCCCGCTGCCAGCGTTTCGATTTTCGGCGCATACCGGTGCTGGAGATCATCGGCCAACTGGAAAAGATAATGGACGCGGAAGGCATCAAGATAGACAGGGAAGTGCTGGCGGCGATCGCCCGCAGCAGCGACGGCGCCTTGCGCGACGCCGAAACCGTCCTCGACCAGGTCATCTCCATCTCCGGCGGGAATGTTTCCCTGAAGGACGTGGTATCATTACTGGGCGTGGTGGAACAGGATACGTTGTTCGAGATGACGGAGAAGATCATAAAACGCGACCCGGCCGGGGCGCTTGAGCTTTTTAACAGGGTTCTGGACGAAGGAAAAGAACCCGAAGTATTCTGGCAGAACCTGATAGAGCATTACCGTAACCTGATGGTGGCCAGGATCGCGGGCCCGGATGCGAAATTGATAGACCTCCCGGAGGATACCGTAGCGCGCCTGAACAAGCAGTCGTCGTCGGTCTCCCTGGAGGAGATTTTTTCTTCTTTCAACATCCTCGTGGACGGGCAGGAATTACTGAAGCGTTTCGATTATTCGCGCATACCGCTTGAGGTGAGCCTGGTGATGCTGGCTTCTCCGGCTCAAGCAGGCAAAAGTCCCGAGCCGGCCCGTCACGGCGCAGGAGCTCATCATCAGCAGGCGCATAAACCGGCGCAGGCCGATACAGGCGCCAGGCCGCCGGCGCCCAGGCCCGCGGTTCATCATACCCCGGCGCGCCCGGCGCAAAGTGCGCCGCAGCAAAGGCCCTTGCCTCCGCCGCAGAGCCGAACGGCAGCGCCCGTTGTCCCGGCGCGGAAGTTGCCGGAACCGGCCGTAAGACAGATCGATCCGGTTATCCAGGCCGCTACCGCGGTGGCAGAAGAAGAGGATGAGGAATTTTACGGAGAAGAGGTAGCCGTTCCCACCGCGGCCGGTCCGGATATCGAGCTGATCCAGGAGCAGTGGAAAAAGCTGATAGAAGAGATCGGGAATGTTAAGATGTCGGCGGCGGCATATTTGAGCGAGGGAGAACCGCTGAAATTGGAAAAAGGGGTGCTGACGATCTCTTTCCCCAAGGGTTTTTCCCTGCATAAGGAAGCGCTGGAGAGGAAAGAGAATAGCCAGGTGGTGGAGGAATGTTTGTTGAAAAAATATAATACGCGTTTAAAGGCGCATTTTCTGCTTTCCCACAAAGAAAAAACCGGGGTGGCCGATATCAAGGCGCACCCGGAAGTGCAATCCGCCATCGAGTTTTTCGGCGGCAAGATAGTGGAGTCGTAAGATGGCCGTTTACCCGGCTTCCGTTGAGATCCTGATAGAGAAGCTGATCAAATTTCCCGGAGTAGGCAGACGCAGCGCCGAGAGGATCGTCAACTATATTCTGCACGCGCCGAAAGAGGACATAAAAGCTCTTTCCGGAGCCATAGACGCCGTGAAGGAAAATGTGCGTCTTTGTTCGGTCTGCAACAACTTGAGCGAGGGGGATGTCTGCGCGATCTGCGCCAATGAACGGCGCAGAAAAGACCTGGTCTGCGTGGTGGAGAAACCGGCGGACGTCACCGCCATGGAAAAAGCCGGCAGATACGAAGGAGTCTATCACGTGCTGATGGGTTCGATCTCGCCGCTGGAGGGCAGGGGCCCGGCCGACCTGAAACTCGAGGGACTGTATAACAGAATAAAACAGGGCAACATCAGCGAAGTGATCATCGCGACCGACGCAGACACCGAAGGAGAGACCACCGCCATGTATCTGACCGGCGTGCTAAAGTCCCTGTCGGTGCGCGTCAGCCGCATCGGCCTCGGACTGCCCGTAGGTTCCAACCTGGAATTCGCCGACTCGGAGACCCTTTTTAAGGCCATGGAGTCTCGCCGCGATCTTCATCTCCCATAAGATATCATGATATCCATCAGCAATCTTTCCAAAAACTACGGTAAGAAAGTCCTTTTTCGGGAGATCTCCTTCAGCATTAACGACGGTGAGAAAGTCGGCTTGATCGGGCCAAACGGCGCGGGCAAGAGCACTTTTTTTTCCCTTATCCGCGGGGAGTGCGAGCCGTCGTCCGGAGAAGTCCAGGTGAACAAGAATATCCGCCTGGGTTACCTGCCGCAGGAATCCTCTTTTTCCTCCACGCGCACGGTGCTTACCGAGATCACCGAGGGGGACGCCGATATCGTGCGCCTGCATAAAGAGAAGAGCGAACTTGAGGAAAAGAACGCCGCCGGTTCTATGCGTTACGGAGAGGTCCTGCAGGAGCTCGAAACTTTGGGGTATTTCGAACTGGAGCATAAGGCAAAAAAGATACTCTCCGGACTGGGGTTTAAGGAAAAGGATTTCGAGCGGCCGATCTCGCACTTAAGCGGCGGGTGGCAGATGCGCACTTTGCTCGCGAAACTGCTTACCGTGCATTACGACATCCTGCTTCTGGACGAGCCTACCAACTACCTCGATTTGAACGCCGCGCTCTGGCTTAAGGATTATCTCTCGAGCTTCCGCGGCACGTTCATTATGATCTCCCACGACCGCGCTTTTCTCGACGAAGTCACCAATTACACGCTGATACTGGAAAACGGTTCCATCTTCAAGGTGAAGGGCAACTACGAGCATTACGAGGCAATCAAAGAGGAACGCCGCGGTTTCCTGATAAAGCAGGCCAAGGAGCAGGACAAAAAACGCCTGCAATTGGAGGAATTCGTCGCGCGTTTCCACGCCCAGCCCAACAAGGCGTCGCAGGTGCGCGCCAAGCGCACGGCGCTGGAGAAGATGGAGGAGATCGTCATTCCTCCCGACCCGAAAGAAAGTATCAAGGACTTCATCTTCCCGCAGACGAGAAAAAGCGGCTACAAGGTGATAACCCTGGAGAATGTGCGCAAGACTTATCCGCCGGACATAGAGGTTTACGAAGGCCTGAATTTCGAGATCACCCAGGGGGAGAAGGCCGTGTTGGCCGGGGATAACGGCGCCGGAAAATCCACGCTTTTGAAGATGATGGCCGGGGTCACGCCCATAGATTCCGGGAACCGCGCAGTAGGCCACAACGTGGACGTGGGATACTTTTCCCAGACCAGGCTGGATGTCTTGAGCCCGGAGAACACAGTGCTGCAAGAGGCGTATTCCGCCGCGCCCGGCTTTATGTCCGAGACCGGCTTGCGCACTATGCTCGGCGCCTTCCTCTTCACCGGTGACGACGCGGAGAAAAAGGTGAAGGTCCTTTCCGGGGGGGAGAAGAGCCGCCTGATACTGGTGAAACTTCTGATTAATCCGCCCAATTTTCTTCTCCTGGACGAGCCGACCACCCACCTGGACGTGGACGCCGTCGAGGCATTGATTAAGGCTATACAACAGTATGAAGGCACCGTGGTTTTTATCAGCCACGACATACATTTTGTGCGTTCCGTGGCCAACGTGGTTTTTGAAGTAAAAGAAGGCCGGGTGCGCAAGTTCCCCGGCAGGTTCGATTACTACCTGGAAGTCAAGGACAGGCCGGAATACGGACAAGACGGACAGCCGAAGAAGAAGACTCCAGACCACCGGCAGATGGACAAGGCTAAAGAAGCCAAATATAAGGCTATAGAAGAGGCAAAACGCAAGAAAGACGAAGAAAGAGAACGCAAAACCCACAACAGCAAACTGCGCGAGAAGATAAACAAACTGCAGAAAAAGAAAGATGAACTGCAGATAGAAAGCTACGCCAAGGTCCGGGCGCTCTCCGAACCCAACATCTACCGCCGCGACGAAGAAATGGCCAAAGAATACGGCCGCAGGCTTAAGGAAATAGAACAGCTCCTGGTAGAGGTAGACCAGAAGATAGCGAAGTTAGAGGCGGAGATACAGTAACCGGCCTCTGCGGGGATAGAAACGGTAAAAAAACAGCCGGGAGAAGGCGTTCTTATGCTGTTTTCCAATGTCCGCTCAAAAACAATTGACTTTGAGAAGATTTTAGATAAAATTGATATACGCTAGTAGATTTTTTCGTTATCCTAAGACGGAATTGGCCGAAGGATCAGGGTTGTTCTTTTATAAATAGATTTATTCCCCCTTAGCTCAGTCTCCGCCACAGAAATTGGCGGACCCGCCAAAGCAGGTTGGCGGGGGTAGAACGAGATAGATTGTTCTTTATACATTTTATTCCCCCTTAGCTCAGTCGGTAGAGCGAGTGGCTGTTAACCACCAGGTCCGAGGTTCGAGTCCTCGAGGGGGAGTTTTGAAAACGCCAAGCGAATGCTTGGCGTTTTTTGTTTAAAACTCCTCCCTCGAGGAAAGGGTGTTCTTCAGAGGGGAATCCGTTCCCCTCTGAAGGGCGTTGACTACTGCGAGAGGAAAGGGGTGACAGTCCGCCTTCGGCGGACGCCATAGGGGGAAACTGAAGTTTCCCCATTGGGGAGCGCGTTCAAGTCGAACGCGTGACCGAGAGTGGGGAGTACCTATTTAAATATATGCCTTGAGGTGCGAAAGAGGATAATAAGGAGAAAAGATTGTTTTCTCCTTATCCTGCCCGCATCTTTGCGAAAGGAAAGAGAACAGCTTGCGTTAGGGGAAAACCATCAGGGTTTTCCCCTAAGGAGCGCTGCGCAGTAAGTGTAGAGCGACCCGAGAGCGGGGAGCCAATTTGGAAGTCCGGCTGGGGAAAGGAGAAGGCAAAGAATGAAAGTCAAAGCTGAAATCGAATTGAAGGTCGAGATGGGCGGGGTGTCGCATGACGGCATCGGCTGTCAGGGATACCTGCCGGAGGGAACGCGATACGAGGATGTCGTCCGGGTGTTCGGAGGGCCCCAGCTTGGCGTGTCACCGGACAGTAAGATCAAGGCCGAGTGGGTAGGCAGGATCAACGGCCTTGTGTTCACGATCTACGACTACAAGTCGAAACTGGATCCGGAGCGTAATACCGACTGGCACATCGGCGGCAAGCAGAAGTTTGTCGCAGAGCTGGTGAATATATATTTTAAAGCATAGTAAATAATAATATTTAATAAAAAACCTTCGCTGGTAATTATGGCTGGCGGAGGTTTTTTGTTTCCCGGCGCATGGAGTTTTCTCTTGAGAAATAAATTTGTTGTGGTAAAATATGGTCTAAAATGTAACAGGGAGAACTTTCAATGAAAGAACTCGTCAAAGCATTTACTACAGAAGAGATAGCAGAATATTTACGTCTTCATCCATATACGATACGCAGATTGGCTAGGGAAAAGAAAATTCCGGCTTTCCGTGCCGGTGGCCAGTGGCGTTTTCGGAAGGATGATATTGATCAGTGGTCGAAATCGTATCCGTTTGTAAAAAAGACTAATAGGCGATAAATCATGAAGATTGAAGAAATAAAATCCGGATCAATTATTAAGGGCATAGATCCGTCAGAATCGGTAAAGATTGTCTCAGTGGATGCCGCGGGCTCTGATGCTGTGACCGTTTATTACAAAACCAATAGCGGAAAACTTTTAGAACGGATGCTTTTTCGTTCTGATGAGGCGCGTCTTGTATTAGAAACACCCGGACGGCCGTGGTCTTTTGATGCGCCAGCGGAGGATTATAAACTTGCCCTCGAGGCGCTCCGCATTAATGTAGCTCATTTATTCGATCCAATGATGGCTATACACACGTCGAATGTGGAGCCATTGCCGCACCAAGTTACTGCCGTTTATGAGTCCATGCTTTCTCGCCAACCTCTGCGGTATGTATTGGCAGATGACCCCGGTGCCGGTAAAACAATTATGGCTGGTCTATTTTTACGCGAACTTATTATGCGCGCAGATGCAAGGAGGATCCTTGTTGTCGCGCCCGGTGGCCTTGTCGATCAGTGGCAGGACGAAATGTATGAAAAGTTTGGAGTGCATTTCGAAATCTTCAGCCGCGAGATGGAAGATCAATCTCGGATCGGCAATCCGTTTGAAGAACGGGACCTTTTAATCACCCGGCTTGATCAGTTATCTCGCAATGAAGAACTTCAGCAGAAATTACAGTTAGCGCATCGATGGGATCTGATTATCGTTGACGAAGCTCACAAGATGTCCGCGTCGTGGTACGGCTCTAAACTTGATCCAACGAAGCGTTTTAAGTTAGGGCAGTTGCTGGGATCCCTTACTCGACATTTCCTTCTGATGACAGCGACGCCGCACAATGGGAAGGAAGAAGATTTTCAACTGTTCCTTTCGCTTTTAGACTCAGACAGATTTTATGGCAAATTCAGAGACGGCGTGCATAAGGTCGATGTAACCGATATTATGCGGCGAATGGTTAAAGAAGAATTGCTTAAATTCGACGGCACACGTTTGTTCCCGGAGCGGCGCGCATATACTGTTAAATACGAACTTTCGAAGATCGAGTACGAATTATATGACGCTGTGACTGAATATGTAAAAACAGAGATGAATAGGGCTGATCGACTCGATGATGCTACTCGAAAAGGCACGGTCGGATTTGCGTTGACCTGTTTGCAGAGGCGTCTTGCTTCAAGTCCGGGAGCGATATATCAATCACTTGTTCGCAGGTGCAAGCGGTTGCAATTAAGGATGGAAGAGGAAAAGACCCGGCAACGGCAGGGCATTGTCGATTCCACTGTTTCGATAAATCAACTTTCGGAAGATGAAGAGGATTACCCGAGTAGGGATGATGAAGATACAACGGAAGAGGTAATCTGTCAGGCAACAGCCGCAAAGACTGTTCAGGAGCTCGAAGCGGAAATTGCTATATTGAAGACATTAATTGATAAAGCGCATGCCGTGCGGCATTCCGGTCAGGATAAGAAATGGGAGGAGCTTTCGAAGTTGCTCCAGAATGATCCGGAAATGCGGAATCTTGCCGGGCATCATCGCAAACTGATTATTTTTACGGAGCATAGAGACACGCTCAATTATCTTGCCGATCGTATAAAAGGCGTCTTGGGCAATGCAGACGCGGCTGTCATCATTCATGGTGGTACGCCGCGCGAAGAGCGCCGCAAGATCCAAGAGCTGTTTCGGAATGACAAGAGTGTTCGTGTTCTTTTGGCGACGGATGCGGCAGGTGAAGGTATAAATCTGCAGAATGCCAATCTAATGGTTAATTATGACCTTCCATGGAACCCGAATCGAATCGAGCAGAGGTTTGGTCGTATCCATCGTATCGGGCAGAGCGAGGTTTGTCATTTGTGGAATCTTGTTGCGATTGGTACGCGCGAATCCGCGGTGTTTGAGAAGCTGTGCGACAAGCTTGAGGCAGAAAGCAAGGCGCTTAATGGCAGAGTATTTAATGTCCTTGGATCCGCATTTGAAGGCAATAGTCTTAAAGATCTTCTGATACAGGCTATTCGTTATGGAGATGATCCGACGGTAAAGGCTAAGCTTCAAGAGCAGGTCGAAGGAGTCCTTGACCACAATCATTTACAGGAACTTCTCAAGCGGAATGCCTTATGTGAAGAGTTTATGGATGAGAAAAGGCTCTTTGCTGTTAAGGAAGAGATGGAGAAGGCGCAGGCGCGCAAGCTTCAGCCGTATTTTATTAAAGCATTCTTTGGCAAGGCATTTCAGGCTCTTGGTGGCGATCTTAAGGCGCGCGAGACCGGAAGATTTGAAATATCGCATGTCCCGGCAATTATCCGGGAACGAGATCGGCAGATAACGGGTCGTGACCGGCGCAATATTAATCCGGTGACAATTCGCTATGAAAGAATCTGTTTTGAAAAGCAATATGTCGGTCTTGATTCCAAGCCTATGGCGAGTCTTATTCATCCCGGCCATCCGTTAATGCAGGCGGTTACCGACCTTATCATTGAACAGCATAGAGACAAGATCAGGAAGGGCGCCGTATTGATTGATACGACTGACTGCGGTACTGTTCCGAAACTTTTGCTTACGCTTGATCATGCCGTAAAAGAAGGCGTTAATCAGGACATGGTTGTTTCTCGTCGGATGCAGTTTGTTTATATCGATGGAGAGAAGCACGTAACGAATGGCGGATGGGCCCCGCATTTGGATTTGCGTCCGCTATCGGACGAGGAAATGAGGATATTTAACGATATTATTCAGTCACCAAAATTTGGGCAGGACATTGAGCAGGCGGCGCTTGGCTACGCTTCTTCGATTCTTGTGCCCGATCATTTCCGAGAGGTCAAAGATCGTCGCGAAGCAATGGTTGAGAAAACCCTCAATTCTGTTCAGGAAAGATTGGTTAAGGAGATCAGCTATTGGTCTGATCGCTATATTAAATTGCAGGAAGATACGGCCGCAGGCAAAGATGTTCGTTTAACGATCGAGAATGTCAGGCGCACGATCGATGAGCTGACTGCTCGGCTTGATACGCGTAAAAAAGAACTTGAAGGTATGCGGCAGGTTGTTTCCGCAACACCGGTTATTGTAGGCACGGCATTAGTAATCCCACAGGGGCTTTTAATGCAGAGAACCGGTAAGGTTGATTACTGCGATGACCCTGAGGCTCGCAAGCGGGTAGAGGATGCGGCCATGAAGGCCGTGATAGCCGCCGAAGAAGCCTTGGGATTTATTACGCATGATGTATCCAACGATAAATGCGGATGGGATGTCACCTCTCGTTCTAAACCCGGGATCTCGCCGGAAGTGGTCAGGCATATTGAAGTCAAGGGGCGGGTTAAAGATGCATCAACTGTTACTGTGACCCGTAATGAGATCATGTATGCGCTCAATCAGTCAGATAAGTTTATTTTGGCGATCGTTACGGTTGATGGTGACGCGGTCGATGGGCCTTATTATGTCCAGAAACCATTTACCACAGAGCCGGATTGGGCAGTAACCAGCGTGAATTTTGATATTAAACAACTTTTATCGAAGTCAGTTAAAGGGTTGCAGTAGATATATGGCAAATATTAAGGTTCCCAAAAAGCTTATAGAAGTGGCGTTGCCTCTTGATGATATCAATGGGGCGTCTGCTCATGAAAAACAGCCGGGTATCGGGGCGCATCCGAGAGGGCTTCATCTGTGGTGGGCGCGACGGCCATTGGCGGCGGCTAGGGCTGTTCTTTTTGCTCAACTGGTGAATGATCCGGGATATGAAAGATATCTTGGGAGAGGTGTTAATAAGGAAAAGGCAAATAAAGATCGCGAACGTCTATTTAATATAATTCGCGACTTGGTTAAATGGGAAAATACAAATAATGAAGAGGTGTTAAGACAGGCTTATGCGGAGATTTGGAAAAGTTGGCGTGAGACCTGTGCGCTCAATAAAGACCATCCGCAAGCCGCTGAGATATTTAACTCTGAAAATTTGCCAGCATTTCATGACCCATTTGCTGGTGGGGGAACAATTCCGCTTGAGGCGCAGAGACTTGGTTTGGAGGCATATGCTTCTGATCTGAATCCAGTCGCAGTTACCATCAATAAAGCAATGATCGAAATTCCTCCGAAATTTATTAATCGATCACCAGTCGGCCCTAAATTAGTTGATGCAGAGCAATCTTTGTTGCAAGAAACTTGGGTAGGAGTAAAAGGTTTGTCTGAAGATGTGAAGCGATATGGTGCTTGGATAAAATGTGAAGCGCAGAAGCGAATGGGTAGCCTTTATCCTAAGGTTAAGATTACAGCAGAAATGGCTAAGGATAGGCCTGACTTGAAATCATTGATAGGGCAGGATCTTACTGTGCTTACATGGCTATGGGCAAGAACCGTAAAAAGTCCGAATCCTGCATATTCTCATGTTTACGTTCCCCTAATTTCAACTTTTATGATCTCAACTAAAAAGGGTAAAGAGGCATACATAGAACCTATAATAAAAGGAGATCAATATCGATTTGTTGTCCGAATAGGAAAACCAAAGAATTTTGACGCCGTTGATAGTGGTACTAAGTTGGCACGCGGTGCAAATTTTCGGTGCCTGCTTTCTGATTCTCCAATAGAGCAGAATTATATCCGTGGTGAATTTCAAACTAAAAAAACAAGCGAGAAATTAATTGCGATCATCGCTGAAGGGAAGCGTGGCCGAGTATATCTTTCTCCCACGGATGATCATGAGGTTATTGCACAAAGTGCTAATCCAGCTTGGCGACCTGAAATTGAGATGAATCAAGATAGTAAAGATTTGTTGAGTGGGCGCGGATATGGGTTTAAATATTGGCATGAATTATTTACTTCACGTCAAATGTTAGCGCTAACAACATTTTCTGATCTTATACAGGATGCAATTCAGAATTGTGAACGGGATGCAATTTTTTCTGGAATGAAAGATGACAAAATAGGATTGGAATCTAATGGTACAGGTGCAACTGCGTATGCCCAAAGTGTGGGGCTTTATTTGGCTTTCGCATTGAGCCGACTTGCTGATTATGGCAGTACGATTGCGACATGGAAACCATCAGGTGAGCAAGTTATGCAGACGTTTAAGCGACAGGCAATACCGATGACTTGGGACTTCCCTGAATCGAATTTTCTTTGTGAAAAAGCGATTTGCTGGCAAAACGCTGTTAAATACACAGTAGACAATCTTGAGAATACGCGCGGTATTGTTGGGTTGCCAAAAGGATTTGCTTATCAAATGGATGCCCAAAATCAAGATATTTCCAAGAATAAGGTGATATCAACAGATCCGCCCTATTACGATAATATCAGCTATGCTGATCTTTCCGATTATTTTTATATTTGGTTAAGGCGCACCTTGAAACCCATATTTCCTAAACTTTATTCAACCATGGCAGTGCCTAAAACTGACGAGTTGATTGCGGCTCCATACCGGCATGGAGGAAAAGAACAAGCGGAGAAATTTTTCTTAGATGGCATGACCAGAGCTGTGCATAATTTTTCAGAGCAAGCTCATCCAGCATTTCCTGTCACAATTTATTATGCTTTTAAACAGTCTGAAACGGAGGATGAAGAAGGCACATCAAGTACAGGATGGACAACTTTTCTTGAGGCAGTGTTGAGTGCCGGATTCGCTATTACGGGTACTTGGCCTATGCGCACTGAGTTAAGTAATCGTATGATTGGCTCAGGGACAAATGCTTTAGCTTCGAGTATTATACTTGTTTGTCGTAAACGGACGACTGATGCACAAACAGTTTCTCGCCGTGAATTTATCCGTGAGCTTAACACGGTTTTGCCTGAAGCCCTTGTTGATATGACTTGTGGAGGGGAACATTCCCCTGTTGCACCTGTTGATTTATCACAAGCTATTATTGGGCCCGGTATGGCTGTTTTTTCAAAATATTCCGCTGTATTAGAGGCGGACGGGAAACCGATGACGGTTCGAACCGCCTTGCAACTTATTAATCGATTTCTTGCTGAGGATGACTTTGATCACGACACTCAGTTTTGTCTGCATTGGTTTGAGACTGTGGGTTGGAGTGAAGGCAAGTTTGGCGAGGCTGATGTTTTAGCGCGTGCCAAGGGCACCAGTGTCGATGGGGTAAAGGAAGCAGGGGTTATTTCAGCAGGTGGCGGAAAAGTTCGATTACTCAAATGGAATGAATATCCCGCTGACTGGAATCCGGAAACCGATTTTAGATTGCCGGTATGGGAAGGGTTGCATCATTTGATACGAGCATTACGTACCGGTGGAGAAACGGCGGCCGCAAGCATTATGGGCAAGCTCGGAACGCGTATTGAGGCTGTGCGTCAGCTTGCGTATCGACTTTATACTCTTTGTGAGCGCAATGGCTGGGCAGAAGATGCCCGGGCATACAATGAATTGATAGCAACATGGCAGGCGATCGAAGCAGTTGCTCCCAAAACGACTGAAAAACAAATGGATCTTTTTTGAGATAAGGAGGCATTAGATGGCAATGAAATCTTGGCGGGAAATCACCGTACCTCATGAAGACGTTCTTAAGGGATCATTCCAGCAGGCAGAATTTGCCGCAGATATTTCCCGAGTGCATGACGGTACTGCAACAGCCGAATATCAGGATCCCGTCATGTTCTTTAAGCGGACTTTTATCACCGAAGGAATGCGCCTTTTGCTCGATTCTGTCGTGAAGCGACTTATTGGTAAGGGGGGCGATCCGGTTGTTCAGCTTCAGACTGCATTCGGTGGTGGAAAGACTCATACGATGCTGGCCGTTTACCATGTGGCTAAAGGAGAAGTTGACCCGAAATTAATGCCCGGGATCGCTGAGATTTTGAAGAACGCGCAGGTTGATGAATTGCCCAAATCGAGGGTTGCAGTCTTAGATGGAGTGAACGTTTCGCCGAGTCAACCCAAGAAGAGAGGTAAAACAAACGTTCGTACTTTATGGGGCGAGTTGGCTTGGCAGTTGGGTGGTGAAGCAGGTTACGAGTTGGTCAAAGAGGCAGACGCGGCCGGTACTTCGCCGGGGAAAGAAACTCTTGCCAAATTGATTCGTCAGCATGCTCCATGTGTGATTTTGATTGATGAGTTGGTGGCATATATCAGGCAGTTTGAAGAAGGACATTCTTATACCGGCGGGACATATGATTCGAATCTTACGTTCATTCAGGCCTTAACCGAGGCAATGAAAGCAGTGCCAAATGCTGTTTTGCTTGCATCATTACCGCAATCGGTTAAAGAGGCCGGTGGGGAAAGAGGAAATGCTGTATTGGTCACGTTGGAAAATTATTTTCAGCGCATTCAAGCTTTATGGAAGCCGGTGGCGACTGAAGAAGCTTTTGAGATCGTCCGTCGCAGGCTGTTCAATGATATTACGAATTCAAAAGGCGTTGAAGAGGTTTGTCGTTCCTATGCGGATTATTACATAAAGAATGCCGCAGATTTCCCTCAGGAGACGCAGGAGAGTCGGTATCTTCAGCGTTTGATAAATGCTTATCCCATTCATCCGGAAGTGTTCGACCGTTTATATGAAGACTGGTCGACTTTGGATAATTTTCAGAGGACGCGCGGTGTTTTGAAATTTATGGCCAAGGTTATTCATCGGCTTTGGAATGATAACAATCAAGATCTACTCATTCAGCCGGGGAATATTCCGTTATATGATCCGGAGGTGCGCAATGAGGTGATCTACTATTTGCCGCAAGGTTGGGATCCGGTTCTTGAGGGTGATATAGACGGCCCGACAGCGGAGACGGCCGAAATTGAAAAGCACGATCCTCGGCTTGGAAGCGTTCAGGCCTGTCGCAGGGTTGCGCGTACTGTTTTTCTTGGAAGTGCGCCATCGAATACCAGCCAGCGTGTGCGCGGTGTTCAGCAGAATCGTGTTGTCTTGGGGTGCGCTCAGCCTGATCAGGTAGTGGATTTATTCAAGGACGCGCTTCGCAGGCTTAGTGACAGATTGCATTATTTAAACAGCGCATCTGATCGGTTCTGGTTTGACACTCGCGCCAATCTTCGTCGGGAGATGGAAGAGCGCAAACGTAGATTTGAAGGCAAGGAGCGAGAGGAGATATATCCTGTTGTTAAATCCTATCTGCAGAAATTATTGACTGGAGATTTGTTTGACGGAGTTCATATCTTTACTCCCGCAGGTGATGTTCCGGATGATATTGCGCTTCGTCTTGTGGTTCTGACGCCGGATGCAGGCTTTAATAAATCCCTGCCTAAGATTGCGGTCGATAAGGCAGTTGATATTTTGAAATCACGAGGCGATCAGCCGCGGCAAAGGCAAAATCGGCTTATTTTTCTCAGCCCGGATCAGCAGAGCGTGGGCCGGTTGATGGATCAGGTCAAGACGATGCTGGCGTGGCAGTCGATCGTGGATGATGTTAAGGAGATGCGGCTAAATCTCGATCAGTTGCAGGCGCGTCAAGCGGCAAACGCATGCAACGACGCGGGGGACGCGATCCTGAAAATGGCGAGTGAGACTTATAAATGGCTTCTGGTTCCCATGCAGGAAGTTGGTGCGGACGGCAGTGTTTCCGATACTAAATGGGAGCACAAGGCGATCAATACCAGCGGGGCCAATACGATCGCGGAAATTAAGCGCGCGCTCAAGGATGACGAGCTGGTTATCTTCGAATGGGCGCCCATGCACTTGGCTAACATTCTTCGTCGATGGTTTTGGAAGAACGACACGAATGATGTCGCGGCCATGGACGTTTGGAATAAGACTTGTTGTTATTTGTATTTACCCCGGTTGCATAATGAAGGCATTTTCAAGAATACTTTGTTGGCCGGATCATCCAGCCGGGATTTCTTCGGGTTCGCGTATGGGAAAGAGAATGACCGGTATTCTGGATTTGTTTTCGGTGCGCATACTGTCTTGGTCTGTGATTCTACACTTTTATTGATCAACCCGGCATATGCGAGCACCGTTGAGGCGCAGTACAAACCTGTGCCAAGTGGTGGTGAATATCCTACTGGTGGTCAGACCAGTGTTCCAACTGGTGTTGCGGATTCGGGCAGTAATGGCGCGCAGGATAATGGAGAAGTGCCAACGATTCAGCAAAAGGCAACGAAGAAGCGGTTTTTCGGGAATATTGATCTTGACCCGGTGAAGGCAAAATTTCAATTTTCGCAGATCGCTGATGAGGTTATTCAGCCTTTTGCCACACAACCGGACGCGCGTATTACGATCTCCGTTGAGATTCATGCAGATTCGACAAAAGGTTTTAATGAGTCGACTCAGCGCGTCGTGAGGGAGAATTCAAAGACCTTAAAATTCAAGAATGCCGAATTTGAGGAGAGTTGATAAGGCGTGCCGGATGATTTATTTGATGAATTTATGGAATACGATTTTACGATGGGATCGGATGTCGTGAAATGCCCGCATTGCGGGGCCGACGTGCCGTGCAGTTTGTTTTTCGATGACGAGGTCGAATGCCCGAAATGCGGGAAGAAGTTTCGGAAGGATGAGAAATAAGTCTTGTTTTCAAATAGTGCGGATGCAAAAACATCCCCGCTGGTGAATTTAAGAGGAGGTTTAGATGAACGAATATAGCATATTTCAAAACGGATCTGTCTGGTTGAGAACGGATTTTCATCTTCATACTAAGGCGGATAAAGAGTTTTCTTGGAACGGCAATGATAACTCTTTTATAGATAGTTACGTTCAAAAGTTAAAAGATGCCAACATTCGAGTTGGCGTCATTGCGAATCATAACAAATTTGATCGCGATGAGTTTAAGGCTCTCAGGAAGAAGGCGATTTCTGAAGAGATATTTTTGTTGCCCGGGATAGAGCTTTCAATAAAAGATGGCGCTAATGGTATTCATACTCTAGTTGTCTTTGCGGAAGACTGGATCGACAATAAAGAAAATCAGGATTACATCAATACCTTTTTGTCAGTGGCTTTTGCAGGCCAAGCGAATTACGATACGTCTAATGCACGATCTAATCACGACTTATTAGAAACGATTCGAGAGCTTGATAAATTTGATCGTGATTATTTCTTTGTTTTCGCTCATGTGGAGCAGAAGAGTGGTCTTTGGAAAGAATTGGGAGGAGGAAGGATTAAGGAGTTAGGTGAAAACGATCTTTTTAGAAAAAGGTGCCATGCTTTTCAGAAAGTCAGGACGAATGATGAGAGGGAAAAAGTTAAGCAGTGGCTTGGGAACTGGTATCCAGCTGAGGTTGAAGGATCCGACTGTAAATCAGTAGACGATATTGGAAAGGGAGAGAATAGTTATCTCAAGATCGGATATTACGCGTTTGAGGCAGTGAAATATGCGTTATTAGACAATATCAATCGTTTATCGAAAGAACCGAAAAAATACAAACATTCTCATATCAATAGTATCAGTTTTGAGGGAGGGATTCTTGCAGGCCATACGATCTGTTTGTCGCCAGAGCTAAATACTTTCATAGGAATTCGTGGTAGTGGAAAATCTTCGGTTTTAGAGGCAATACGGTATGTATTGAACATACCGTTTGGAGAGAAAGAACCGGATCAACCGTATAAGCGTGGATTGGTCGATCATTCCTTGGGTAGTGGTGGGAAAGTAGTTATAAAAGCTGTAGATCAGCGCGGACAAGAATATGTTATATCCCGCATATTAAAAGATCAGCCAGACGTATATGTCAATGGAAAACTCTATCAAGGGATCTCGATCCGTGAAACGATTCTGCATAAGCCGGTTTATTTCGGGCAGAAAGATTTATCAACGACTGGCGAAGGTTTTGAAAAAGATTTGGTAGAGAAGTTATTGGGCGAACGTCTTCAAGGAATTCGATCACGTATTGAAGATCAAAAACAAAAGGTTCGATACGCTGTTGAGCAACTAATTAAAATATCAGATGTTGATGAAAAAAAGAAAGAATACGAAGCAAAAAAGAAGGATGCCGAGTATAGGCTTGGGTTCTTTAAAAGACATAACGTTGAAGAAAAACTTCAAAAACAGATTGATTTCGATGCTGATTCCCGCAAATGTTCGCAAGTCAACGATGTTATTACAAAATATCTTTCTGATTTAGAACAGTTTGTCCTTCAGTATCAAGGCGAACTTCAAAATCAATTAGCGTATCAATCAAAGCAGAACGAATCATTCTTTAAGGAGTATTTAAAAACTGTAAAGTCCATAACGGATGGTTTGCAAAGCATTATTCAAGTCCTGAATGCTGGGAAGCTTTCATTAAAAGAACTTCAACAAAAAAGAGCCGATTTTGAAAAAGTTAAAGATGGTTTGAAAGAGGAGTTTGCGCAGATCGAAAGAAAATTAGCCGAGGAGTTAAAGAATACGGGCGCGAGTTCAATCATGCCGAATGAATTTCGTCAGCTTACAGCCGTTGTCGCCCAAGCTACGCAGATGCTTGATTCTTTGGCAAAATTAGAGTCACAACGAACACAATTATCCCAATCGCTCTTAAATGAATTAGATGTTTTGGGGAAATTATGGCTTGAAGAATATCAGGCTATCAAGAAAGAGTTGGAAAAGGTTAACCAGAATCACTCGGCGCTTCTTATCGATGTCGAATATCGGGAAGATAAAGAGAAGTTTATGGCGTTTATGAAGGATATGTTCCGAGGAAGCAAATTAAGGGAAGCAACTTTTCAATATGTTACTGAGAATTATGCGGATTTTTGTGCTGTTTACAAGGACTTGACTAATGCTTTGAATGGTATGGGCAATTCATCCGTAATTTTTCAGGAGTATTTCCAGAAAAATCTTCCGATACTATTAACATGGCAAGTTCCAAATCGTTTTGTTATTAAATATCAAGGAAAAGAGCTGAGGCGTCATTCATTAGGGCAACGTGCATCTGCATTAATCCTGTTTGTGCTGAGCCAGCGTGATAATGATGTCATTATTATTGATCAGCCAGAAGATGACTTGGATAACCAAACGATTTACGAGGATGTGATAAAACTCATAAGAAATTTAAAACCACAAACGCAGTTTATTTTTGCTACGCACAACGCAAATTTTCCGGTACTAGGAGATGCTGAACAAGTTTTCTCATGCCAATATGCCGACGATAAGATGGATATTAATATCGGAAGTATAGACTGCCCAACATTGCAACAAGAAATTGTAAAGATTATGGAAGGCGGCGAGGATGCTTTTAACCGCCGAAAGGAGATTTATCAGATATGGAAGCTATAGAATTATTAGAAATCGTTTCAAGAGGTGAAGACGGGAAGCATCAATTAAAGGCCAATTTTACTAACGTAGATAGCTTAGCTTCTGAGATGGTGGCTTTTAGTAATTCCGGTGGAGGGCAGATTTTCATTGGGGTGAATGATGATGGAACTCGTTCTGGGTTAACGTCTGCTGACATCGACAGGTTGAATCAGCTGATTTCCAACGCCGCTTCACAATCTGTTCGCCCACCAATTAATCCTTCTACAGAAAATATTACTCTTGATGATGGGATCGTTATGGTTGTAACTATCCTTGACGGTATAAGTAAGCCATATATGGATAATAATGGCGCGGTTTGGGTTAAGAGCGGTGCCGATAAAAGAAAGGTTACATCGCGGGAAGAGATTCAAAGGATGTTTCAGGTGGCTGGTCTTATCCACGGAGATGAAATTCCCGCTAATGGGCTAACCATATCGGATTTAGATATTGATTATTTTCGATCTTTTTTTCAAAAAGCATTTGGGGAATCTTTGGAGTCTCAAGATTTACCGCTGGATAAACTTCTAGAAAATATGAATTTAACAAAAGATGGGAATCTGAATATTGCAGGTGCACTTTTGTTTGCTCAGAGACCGCAATTTCGTTTGCCGGTTTTTATTGTCAAGGCCGTTTCTTACCCCGGTAACGATATTCACGAGACAGAGTATATTGATAGCCAAGATTTTAGTGGGAAGTTGGCGGACGTTTATCAGAAAACATTGGGTTTTATTATTAATAATTTGCGAAATGTTCAAGGGGATAGGAGTGTTAACACTCTTGGTTTGCCAGAAATACCCAAAATTGCGTTGGAGGAGTTGTTAACGAACGCGCTTATACACAGAGATTACTTTATCTCTGCGCCAATTCGGGTCTTTATTTTTTCTGATCGTGTTGAAATAATCAGTCCGGGGCATTTGCCTAATAATCTAACGGTAGAGAATATTAAAACAGGCAATTCAAATATCCGGAATCCGATTCTTGCTTCTTTTGCAACCAAGATTTTACCTTATCGCGGATTGGGCAATGGAGTCAGACGAGCATTAAAAGAATATCCGGACATCGATTTGTTAGATGATAAGGCTTCCAATCTCTTTAAGGTTGTTATCAAGAGGCGATAGTAATTATGGGTGGCAGAAGCGCAAAGGATAATTTTAAACGACGTTTCGGAGATCCGGCGCGGATCAAAATCGAGTATGCTAAGGATAAGATGTCGCCGTCCGAGGACGCGTACCGAAGCGAGCAAATATCGAAGGCTTATGCCGGGGTTTTGAAAGGTGTTCTCGGGCGTGATCCTACACAGGGAGAGATTCTTGGGGAGGTCGAGATAAGTATTAAATCTAAAAAGGGGGAGAAATGAGCCGGGATATTAAATTAACTGCATACAACCAAGATACAGAGTCTTATCGCATCGATAGGTTGAATCAAGTTGTTGGGTATGTTTCTGCCTTAGCTGATCACTATGGTAATGCCGATTTGTTTAAGAAAGTTGTTTCATTACATGATCATAAAGGGGAGCTTACGGTTGAGTGGAAAGTAGCGCCTTCGGAAGGTGAGAAGGAGTTTTTCGCTAAAGCTTGGGCAAATAGCTGTGAGCCGCCTGAAAACATAGTGCATAAAATAGTGGCTAAATAAGGAACCGGATCAAGATATTCGATTGCGTATGACTGAGATATGTGCTTCGCGCTGTTCGGGTGTGCTGAGGGCGGCTATTCGAAGCATGGTTTTACCGGAGAATCGTTTAAGCAGTGATTGATCTTCGGTCGTTTTCATGATAGAAATAAAGTCATCCGGGAGCTTCTCAAGTATGGTCATGAGTTGCGATACCCAGGCCCGGGTGATGCCAAAGCGGTTGCCCGCGGCGGTTTGTGATCTTTGAGGATTTTCGATCAGATATTCCCGCACTTGGACGGCCATGGCCACGATGTTCTTGTAAACCGGCCTTGGAGCTTGTGGGAGAGGCGGCAAAGGATCGTATAAACTGATGGCTGTACCGCGACCGCGTCGCCGGTACATTTTCACAAGTATACGTATTTCCTTGCACTTAGAGGGCTTTGCCCAATTACGCCTCGAGTCCAACGTGGGGAGTTAAATATTAGGAAGCCCTTGCATATAAATAAGTTGCGAGGGCTTTTAATTTGCAGTAAGATTAATCTATTCAGGGGGGGATATGTCAGTATATTTTATTGTAGAAATCAAAACTAAAGACGAAACTAAAAATAGTTATGCTAAATACATTGAAAGAGTTCGTTCCATAGTAGAAAAATATAATGGGCGGTATTTAGTCAGGGGCGGGAAGATTACTCCTATTTTTGGTGATTGGAACCCGGAGAGGATTATCTTAATTGAATTTCCTTCTGCAGGGTATGTAGAGCGGTGGCTTAATTCTCCAGAATATAAGGAAATTACAGGGTTAAGGGAAGAATCTACGATTACCAAAGCAATAATGGTTGATGGCTGTGATAATAAATTTAACTAACCATAGCCAGTCCTTTATGCAGTTTTTCCGCCTTCTCCGACATACACCAGTTGCGAAACTCGTCCACTACGGGGAGCCATCATGGACGGCCATTCGCAACAAGCGTCTGATCGTTAATATCAGCCCCGTTTCGGAGTAATTCCGGAACGGGGTTTTTGTTTTTTACGGCAGTTTGGTTGTGTTCGCAGTCGTGGATATCGGCCTGCAGGGTTTTGTCATGCTCCCCATTAAGCAAGAGAAAAATTGCGACGATATTGATATTCCTGCCAGGTACATATATTCAAGAAATATATAGACAAGCGGTTTTTCCATAAATATAATAAAACGACGCTCTAAAGGGGAGCGTGAGTAATTTTTTCTTAGGAAAGGAGCAGGTATGGTTAGTGCAGTAAACTTTTTTGTACGGTTTCGTTTGGTGTTCGCTTTTTGTTTGTTCGGAATCTTGTTCGCGGCCCTGGGGAATTCCTGGGCAGGGGAAGTCCCGGTCGGGACCTGCGATTGCACCGGGGGGCATTGTTCTGTTTACATGGGAGGCGGTCAGTGGTCTTCCGTGTCCAGTTGTCCCGGCAGTAGTTCTTCCACTTCCGAAGGAGCCACCGCGGCCGCTCTCGACGGGTCTTATCTTATACACAACAGTTCCAGCTCCGAGATTATCACGTTGTCCGGCCCGGGTTATACGACAATCAGACTTAATCCTAATGGCCGTGAATATAAGCTTTCCACTGCGCAATATGGCGGATCCTCTCAGGGGACTCTTTTCGGCTACAGCGACAAGGGTGGACTGCCTGAAGATACGGGAAGTAAGAACTATAAGTCAGCCGCCGATGATCTCGCCCTGACGGAAAGCGGGCTGGGCGTTTTGGTTAATCATTCACACGCCAATTTCTCCTCCAGGAGCATCATAAACGGGACCCAGCGTAAAAACGATACTTTCGGGGTGACTTTTCTTTACGGCCAGGATATGGGGAATTGGGACTATACCGTTTCCCTGCCGATAAAGAACCAGGATAACAACGGCGATTTCGAAGCCTTCAACAATTCCAGCTTCGGGCTTGCCGTGTTGCCGAAATATCATTTGCTGGTCCAGCAGGTGCACGGTATAAGCTTCGACGTGGGCACCGTGCTCGGTTATGAATATCACTGGTATAAGCACAAGTCCAAGCTTACCGATCCCAGCGGGGAGTTCGCTTACGGGACCTTCGATAATCCCAGTTCCTTCCAGATAGGCCCGGTAGCGTTGTTGGGTTGGCAAAAGGGAGGCACGGCCTTTTCCGGGAAGTTCTCGCATGTCGATTTCCGCAATCTGTCCGGGGAAAAGGCTTATGGAAGGAATGCCGCGCTCACCAACGCCGGGCTCGGCATAGAGCAGATCGTCTGGACGGGCGGAAGCGTCGGGTTCGATTACAGCCACAGCAGGCTGCATAACGTGGCTTCAGCCGACCTCGACTATAACACGGCTGCGCTTCAGTTGCGGCAGCTTCTGGGAGAAAACAACAGTTTGAGCTTGAGGATGTCCCGGACTTTCAGCAATGCCGATTACCGCGTGCTGGATACGATGCTGGTTTTCACCCATCAGCTCTAATAGTCCCAGGGGCTGATGAAAAAAAGCGTTACTATTGTTTTGTTTCTTATGACGGCCTTCTTTGCCGGTCAGCGCGCGAGCGCCGCCGGCGGAGAAGGCCCTTTTTTTCCTGGCAGCAGGATAGCCTTGCGGGACGGCGACATCCTGCTCACTTACGCTCCGTCGCTTCTAAACAGTTGTAACCGCACTTTCGCCAAACCTGAAGGCAAATACGCGCACGCTCTGGTTTATGTCGAACTGCCGGATAAAGGGGGAAGGCTGGTGGATTTTTCCGCCAACGGGTTGAGGATCAGCGAGGTCAAAAACCATCTGGAAAAACTGCGCGAGGTGGCGTTGGTCAGGCCGCGCGTGCCTCCGGATAAAGGCAGGCTGGCAGCCGCTTTTCTGGAGATGAAGCGTCTGTACGATGAAAAAAAGATCAAGTTCGATTTTGCCCTGCGCTGGACCGACGCGCAAGACGGCAGGTATTATTGCGCCGAATTCATCTCTCATCTTTTCCGCGAATCCGGACTGCCGGATCCTTTCCCGTTGAACAGTTTCCCGGCCGATGATTTCTGGGTCAACTGGTACGCGGAGCATCTCGAGATAGACTACGCGCGTATAGTCTCTCCGAACGCGCCTCTTCACCTGCCGGATTTTCAACTCCTTTCGGAATACCGTAGTAATGACCCGGCAGAGGAGAGGAATGAGATCATACTTGATACGATATTTCTGCGTATCGGTGAATATCTCCATGACGACAAGGCCGATATCCGCGCTCCTTCTTTGGGTTCGCGTCTGCTGGTGAATATTGCCGGGCTGGGGCTGACGGGCGGAGCTCTGGTGCGCGGCCTGCCCAGGAAGGGAAGGACGGTATTTGTCGTTTTGAGAGAGTATGTGCTGTTGGTGATGAACAAGGTAAACCGGATAATCTCTTCGCATAGCGACCGGGAGTGGACGCGGGAGGATATCGCGGTTCTGACGCGCCGAGTGGCCGACGCTTTCCGCGGCCGCTACTTCGTGAACCGTGAATGATGATACGATGCCTGGTTGCCGCGTTTTTTTGTTTATCTTTTATGCCGCGCGGCGGATATGCCGCCGGGTGCGATGAATCCGGGGCGCGGAAGATAGCGGAACTGGCCATCGGGCGCATGCGGGAACTTTTCGGCGAACCCGCGCCGGCGCCGGAGATCGCGCTCTACCCCACGGAGGAGAGCCTGCGCGAGGCGCTCGGACTGCCCAAAGGCACGTCGATATCAGGCAGGTATGAGCCGGAAAGCGGAAAGGTCCACGTTGCCTGCGTCGGCGAGGAAGCAGGGCTGTTCGAACGCTCACTGCGTCATGAGACCGCGCATTATTATATAGACCGGGTATTCGGCCAAATACCCCCGGCGCTCGATGAAGGCGTAGCGGCCTATATGGAAGAGGGAAGTTTTGAGGAAGGGATTGCCGGAGAACACATCAATCAGGCGCGCTTAAAGGAATTCCGAGTGTTGTTACAGCGCGGCCGCGCGCCGGGGCTGAAGGAATTATTGTCAACTGCGGGAGGCAGGCCGTTTTCTTCCGCCGATTATGCCTCTTCCTGGGCGTTCGTGTTCGCAATGCTGCATAATTCCGATCCGCTCCTGCAGGCCGGGCGCCGGGAGATATTGCGCTCATTGCTTTCTCTCAAAGGGGAGAGAGAGGATTATTACCGTCTTTTCCGCGAGAGGATACTTGCGTCTGAAGGCCTTCCGGAGAAGTGGGAGTCCGCCTGGCGCCGCGAGATATGGTCTCTTAAAAACAGCTTGTGAGCCGGTATATAAGCGGGATGGCCATGAACCTATCCAGACTCCGGGCGCAGGGGTATTTACGCTGATTGTTTTTGGGGGGATTATGCGTTGTCGGCCCCCGAACTATAAAATCATATTGACTTGAATTTATTTTGTGTTAAGATTGTTATGAACATTGGTTCATAACAAAGAGGTTTATGTATGCGTCCCAAGAAGACACGATGGGTTAAGTGTTTGCCGGGCGAGAGATGCTTTCGGCCAAAATGCAAGCCGTTGAATAAACTCGAAGGCGTTGTTTTAAGTATCGATGAATTTGAGGCGATGCGGCTGGCGTGCTTGGAAGAGATGAAGCAGAGAGACGCGGCAAAACTTATGCAAATATCCCGGCCTACGTTCTCGCGGATTGTTGCCTCGGCGTGCAAGAAAGTGACCGATGCTTTGGTGAATGTGAAGGCTATCCGGATCGAGGGCGGATGCTGTAGAGTCGGAGGGAAGGCGGTAAAAAAATGAAAGAGTGGAAAAAACTATTATTCGTTTTAGCTGCTTTCTCAGTCTGTTTCTATTTGCCGGTTGAGAATCTGCGGTTTACGAACGCGATATTTGAGGCTCTGGCGCTGGTTAAGTGGTACGCTCGGGAGCATGTTCTTTTATGTCTTGTCCCGGCGTTCTTTATCGCTGGGGCAATCTCGGTGTTTGTCAGCCAAGCGTCGGTGATGAAGTATTTCGGGGCCAAGGCAAATAAGTTTTTATCGTATAGCGTGGCTTCTGTGTCCGGGACGATTCTTGCGGTATGTTCGTGTACGGTGTTGCCTTTATTTTCCGGTATCTACAAAAGGGGTGCCGGTTTGGGTCCCGCGATCGCATTTCTCTATTCGGGCCCCGCAATCAATGTTTTGGCGATCATTTTGACCGCCCGTATTCTTGGCTGGCAGTTGGGATTGGCACGTGCCATAGGTGCAGTTTTATTTAGTGTTGTTATCGGTTTATTGATGCATCTGATCTTTTTAAAAGAGGAACGGGAGCGGCACGCCAATGGAGATTTTAATCTCGGAGAGGTAAAAGAAAACCGTTCATTAGGACAGATTGTTCTTTATTTCGCTTCAATGGTGGCTTTTCTTGTTTTCGCCAACTGGGGCAAGCCGCTGGAAGGCGATCATAGCGCATGGGCATTCATATATCAGTACAAATGGTGGATCGCCGGATTTTCGCTTATAAGTTTGGGAGCGATGCTTTTTAAATGGTTCAAGAAGGATGAGCTTAAAGATTGGACCTCTGCGACATGGGGATTTGCTTTGCAGATCCTGCCGCTTCTTTTAGGCGGGGTGTTGATCTCGGGATTTCTTTTAGGCAGGGTCGGCCATGAGGGAGTTATTCCTTCCCGCTGGGTAGAGGCATTAGTCGGAGGGAATTCTTTGCGGGCGAATTTCTTCGCATCCATTGTGGCGGCGTTTATGTATTTTGCCACGCTCACGGAAGTGCCCATTTTACAGGGGTTGATCGGCGCAGGCATGGGTAAAGGACCTGCCTTGGCGCTTCTCTTAGCCGGGCCTGCGTTGAGCCTGCCGAGCATGCTGGTTATCCGTAGTGTGGTCGGAACAAAAAAGACAGTTATTTATGTCAGCTTAGTCGTGATCATGGCCACAATCAGCGGGATGATATTTGGGGCTGTAGTTAAATAAATGGTTAAAAAAACAATTAATCTTACAGAGGATGATTTGTTGAAAGTTGAGCAGATCGTCATTGACAGGGATAAAGACGGGGCATTGGATTTTGTCAAAGAGGTAATCAAAAGACAAGTTGATAGGGAGAATGCCTCGAAAATGAAGCGGGAAAGAATATAAATGAAAAACGAAGCGGACAAAATTAAAAAGATCGTTAGAGACGGCTATGCAAAAGCGTTGTCGCAGAAGAACTCATGCTGTTCTTCGAGTTCTTGCTGTGGAGGCGTGACGCAGGCAGAGAATATCAGCAAGAAAGTTGGTTACAGCGATTCGGATCTGAACGCTGTCCCGGAAGGCGCTAATTTAGGGTTTGGATGCGGCAATCCAGTAGCCATTGCTTCGTTAAATGAAGGCGATGTGGTGCTTGATCTGGGGAGCGGCGCAGGATTTGACGCTTTCCTTGCGGCCAAAAAGATCGGCAAAACCGGCCGCGTTATCGGCGTGGATATGACTCCGGAAATGCTGGAGAGGGCGCGGGCGAACGCTAAAAAAGGCGGGTTCGATAATGTGGAATTCCGTTCAGGCGAAATAGAGAAACTTCCGATTGAGAATAGCACGATTGATGTGATCATCTCCAATTGCGTTATAAATCTGTCTCCGGACAAAGAGACGGTATTCAAAGAAGCGTTCAGGGCGCTTAAATCAGGAGGCCGGTTGATGGTCTCGGATTTGGTGCTTGCAAAAGACCTGCCAAAACAAATAAAAGAATCAGTCGAGGCGTATGTGGGTTGTCTGGCCGGAGCGATTAAGAAAGACGATTATATTGGGTTCATCAAACAGGCGGGGTTTCAGGATATAAAGGTAATAAGCGAAACCGGTTATCCGGTGGACGCCATGTTTGATAATCTTGAGGCGGCTTCTGACGCAATCGTGAGCATAAAAGTTTCAGCGGTGAAAAAATAGACGGAGGTAAATATGAAAATAGAAATCTTGGGAGTCGGTTGTCCTAAATGCAAACAGCTAACAGCGAACGCAGAGGCGGCTGTGAAAGAATTGAATATTCAAGCCGAGATCGGCAAGGTTACGGATATCGACAAGATCACCGAATATGGTGTGATGATGACACCCGGGCTGGCCATAGACGGCAAAGTGGTTTCATCCGGGAAAGTTCTCAATAAAGATGAAATCAAGGCGATCATTTCAGGGGGCGGATGTGAGAAAAAAATTGAAGGTTCTTGCGGTTGCTGCGGCAATTAGCGCCGGTTCTTTCGCTTTTGCCCAATCAAGTCCGCAGGTGAAAGTCATCGCTTATTATTTCCACGGGTCATTTCGGTGTGCCACTTGCACCAACATGGAGAAGTATTCTAAAGAGGCGATCGAGGCGAATTTTAAAGACGCTCTCACTTCGGGCAAACTTGAATTCAAGGCGGTAAACGTTGAAGATCGGGGCAATGAGCATTTTGTCAATGACTACAAACTTTATACCAAGTCGCTCATTCTTTCGATGGTCAAAGACGGTAAAGAGGTTAAATCAAAAAATCTCGATAAGATTTGGGAGCTTGCCCGGAATAAGCAGAACTTCATTGAGTATGTGACGGTTGAGGTGAATGCTCTTATGAAGGATGCCCAATAATGGAGTTGTTGATCGCTTTTGGCTCTGCGCTGTGGCTGGGAATATTGACTTCAATCAGCCCATGCCCGTTGGCAACGAACATTGCGGCGGTCTCGTTTCTTTCAAAAAGAATAGCGCATCCGTTTATGGTGTTTTTGTCAGGGTTGGCGTATACCCTCGGCAGAATGGTTGCGTATGCGGCGCTGGGCTGGATTATTATCAGTTCTCTTTTAAGCGTTCCGCAGGTTGCGCAGTTCTTGCAAAAATACATGGTCAAGGCCTTAGGGCCTTTATTGATAATTACGGGGTTATTTTTGCTGGAAGTGCTTACGATAAGACTGCCGGGCGTGGCGTTGTCTCAAAAGCATCACAACAAACTTGTTGAGTCCGGCGCTCCCGGCGCTTTTCTTTTGGGATTGATATTCGCTTTGGCGTTCTGCCCGGTTTCAGCGGCGTTATTCTTTGGAAGCCTTATTCCCTTAGCGCTTAACAGCAAGGCCGGGACGATTCTGCCGTTTATTTATGGGATAGGGACAGGGCTTCCGGTATTGGCGTTCGCTGTGGCTATCGCCTTAGGCATCACCTCAATGAGTCACTGGTTTAATAAGATCACGAAGCTGGAATTTTATACCCGCAGAATTACCGGGGTGATTTTTATTCTTGTCGGTCTTTATTACACCGGGATTTATATCCTTCAATTCCGGGGACACAATACTTAATTCTTAAAATAACACCTTGCCCTTGTGTGGAATTGGGCAAGTGTTTCCCTCGGGATAACACCCTGCTCTTGTGGGGAATTGAGCAAGTGTTCCCTTGTGGGAAAGTGTTCACCTCAAATCGCCGCGTCAGCACGGATTTTTTTTAAGGGGGGTATGTGATGGAACAGTTTATGAAGGCCGCGATTGAAGAAGCCAGGAAAGGGCTGGAGACAGGCGGTATTCCCATCGGGTCAGTCATTGTTCATCGGGGAGAAATAATCGGCAGGGGGCATAACAGGCGCGCGCAAAAAGGGAGCGCCATATTGCATGGCGAGATGGACGCGCTGGAGAATGCCGGACGCCTGCCGGCAAAGGTTTATCGGGAGAGCGTCTTATATACAACGCTTTCTCCCTGCGCAATGTGTTCCGGCGCCATAGTCTTGTACAGGATCCCGCGGGTGGTGATCGGAGAGAACAGGACATTCCTCGGGGAAGAAGATTATCTGCGTTCCAGGGGAGTGGCGGTGGAGGTTTTGCAGGACGAGGAATGCATAAAGATGATGAGCGATTTTATCGCGGCGAAACCGGGATTATGGAACGAGGATATCGGGGTTTGAGAAAGGAGCGGCGATGCCGGGGAAGAAGAGTAGGTATGTTTACTAAAGATGCCCGGCTTAAAGATACTATACGCCGCATACGCTCTATATTGAAGAAGTCCTGTTTCGATATAGAGGTGTATTCCTGGAAAAATCCCGTCCCGCGCGTCTGGTCGGTTTCCGTGCGGGAGCGCGGATGCGAACGGCTTTTTGCCAACGGCAAGGGGATGTCCAGGGATTCGGCGCTTGCCGGCGCGCTCGGTGAGTTCATGGAACGGATCAATACCGCTTATGCCTGGAGCGATTATACGTTTTATGGACTTGACTCCGCGCGGGGTTTTTTCTTTTTTCCGCAGGAGAAGTGGTTCTCTTTTTCCGGCAGGCGTTTGCCCGCGGGCATACTGGATAAAAAACTGCGCGGTTTTTATGACCCGGCCGGCAAGCTCGCCGCTTCCGATCTGGTTTACCGCGTTTCCGCGGGGCTGCGCGGCGGGATCTGCGCCGTACCGTTCAGGCGCGTATCCGACTTTCGTGAAGTCTATTTTCCCCTCAATCTGCTTGATAATCTTTACGCCAGCAACGGAATGGCTGCCGGCAACACTCCTGCCGAGGCGCGGGTGCAGGCGCTCTCCGAAATACTCGAACGTTACGTTAAATATAAAGTCATCAGGGAAGGTATCGCTCTGCCTCTTGTTCCGCGGAGGTATTATTCCGCGTGCCGCGGGGTACCGGAGGCGATCGGGGCTTTACGGCGGCGCGGTTTTACCGTCTCGATAAAAGACGCTTCTCTGGGCGGCAGATATCCGGTGGTGAATATCGTCCTGGGGGAACGCGGGTCCAGGAGGTATTTTCTTGCCTTCGGAGCGCATCCGTCCTTCGAGGCCGCGTTGAGCAGGACTCTGGCGGAGTTATTGCAGGGGCAGGAGCTCAATGATTTCCACGGATTGCGTGAGCCTTGCCGCAGGCTCCGCGACGCCGCCGATCCCTTCAATCTGGAGGAGCATTTCATCGATTCCGGCGGACTGGTGCATGAGCGGTGTATTCGCGGGAAACCGGATTTTTCGTTTCGTTACCCGGACTTCCGCGGCACGCGCGCAAAAGAGTACGAGCATCTGCTCTCAATCTTTCAGCGGGAGCGCAGGGAGGTGTATATGGCCGACTTTCCCGGGGGAGGTTTCTACGCCTGCCGCGTCCTGGTCCCGGGGATGTCGGAGGTATATCCCCTTAGCGATCTCATCCTGCTGAACAATAACAGCGGCGCGCGCGCCGGGCGCATACTTATGACGCTGCCCGCGCGCGGGAGGCGCGGGCCGGAGCTCCTTCTGCGCGAACTGGATAAAAAATACATCGGCGACAACAGTTATGTTTCCCGCGCTGCCGGCGTCGTTTTCGACGAGGGGAGCCCCTGGAAAGGCGTCTGTTTCGGGGAAGTGCGCCTGCTTGCCCTTCTTGCCCTCGGCAGGAAGCGTGAGGCCGCCGAACAGGCGTTGTGGTGCCTGGAAAGCGGGAAGGTGAGTGAGCAAGCGGCAAGGGTGTACAGGTGCCTTGCGTTTATCCTGGAGCGCGGGCCAAGCGGCGAGAGCGCCGCGCGCGTCTTTTCGCGAGCGGTCGTCAGGGAAGCGCGGGCTTTATTGGAGGGCAAAAAAGTATTTTCCCGTTTCTTCGACGGACAGGGACGTCCGCTCGGGACACGCGCTCAAGAAAAACTCGCCCGTTGTTTCCTGCTGGCGCGGGCAATGAGGAGAAAGAACGGATGAGATTGAGCCTTTTTATCGCCAAGAGCGGTCATGCCTCCCGCCGAAAAGCCGACCTGCTTATCGCCGACGGCAAGGTCAGGGTGAACGGGAGGGTGGTGCGCGAGCCGTATTTTCAGGTCGGGCCGGAAGACAGCGTGGAGACGGGCGGCAAACGGCTGAGCGTCGTGGAGAAGTTGTATCTGGCGTTAAACAAGCCGGAGGGGGTGACCACCACTCTGGAGGACAGGTTCGCGGATAAGAAGGTAACCGACCTGCTGCCGGAGAAGTTCCGCGGCGTTTTCCCGGTGGGCCGGCTGGACAAAAACTCCTCCGGCCTGCTTATCCTGACCAACGACGGAGACCTTTGTTACAGGCTCACGCATCCCAGGTTCGAGGTGGAGAAAGAGTACGTCATACGCGTCTCCGGTTTTGTCCCGGATGATGTCGATATCAGGGCCCGGAAAGGCGTCATCGAAGGAGGCGAGCATTTGAAGGCGCTCTCCGCCTTGATCATCAAGCGCGATAAAAAGTCCACGCTGTGCCGGGTGGTGGTCTGCGAAGGCAAAAAACGCCATATACGCAGGCTCTTCCTGGGCCTGGGGTTCCCGGTGTTGGAATTAAAAAGAGTGAGGATCGCCGGACTGCGCCTGGGGGATCTTAAGGCCGGAGAGTACCGCGTTATCACGAAAGAGATGATAGGATAGAGCGCGCAGAGCACCGCCGGTCATTGCTTCGAGATGGATTCGATTATCTTCTGCAGTTTTTCTTCGAAACCCGCTTCGGCAAAGTCGGGGATGGCCTTTTGAAGCTGGTCCTTGAAATCCGATTGCAGCCATTGGAAGTTTGTGTCGTCCATCTTCCCGGAAAGCTGGAAGTTGAACTTGAGGTCGGAGAGGTCCTTGTCCAGCAGTTTGAGCAGAGGCGTGAATTTAGGGGATTCTTCGAGCAGTGAACGGGGGAAGGTGAGGGATATTCTGCTGGAAACCATATTGCCGGCTCTTTCCAGCCGGTAGTTCCCGTTCAACCCGACGTTGTCGGAATCCAGCCGCATTCTGACGAGTCCGGCGCCGTCTTTGTCCACCAGGAAGTCGGCGTCGGCGGCGCGAAAGGGTATCTTGTTGAGCCCGGGCAGAGCGAACAATTCCGCCAGCCATTTGAAGAAGCTGAAATCCTCAAGCCTGCCGTTATGGATGTTCATTCCGCCTTTAAACAACAGACGCGGGTAGTTCAAAAACATCATATTCCCGAAAAACTTACCGTGAATCCTGGAGAACTGGGGGACTATTTCCCGCAGTTCGTTCACCTCGGCGTCCTTTATCGAGGCGAAAGCCGTTATCACCGGAAAATCGTTCTTCCATCCGATCCTGGCAGTTCCTTCCATCCAACCCTTGTGGAAGTCCGAAGAGTATTCCGCGAGCCAGGCGTTTTTTTCGGCCCGCCGCAGGGTGACGTTCAAACCGTCCAGTTTAGTCAGGCAGGAGCCACCGTCCGTCCGGCAGAGCAGTTCGAGGCCGGCGGCATTGAATTCCCGCAGGGGCATTATCTTGTCCAGCGGGACCGTCATATCGGTGAGCCGCAGGCGCGCCGACTGCAGAGGGATGGTTTGTTTCCGCCAATCCGGCAAATCGATCCCGGCGGTGCCGTTAATGAAAAGGTATTTGTCGTCTTTTAGGTAGAAAGAGGCGGCGAGAGAGAGATTTTTCAAGGTCCCGGTATTCCCGTTATTTCTCAACCCCCGGAAAGCGCAGGATGCCTCGAGAGTGGAGTTGTATGGGGAGGCGAGGCCGAGAGAGGCTTTTATCCGCACCGGGTTGTTGTTGAGAGTAAAATCCAGTTTTTCTATCTCCGTTACGGGATACCCGAATTTCACCAGGGAATCTATGTCGAGAATGAAGATGTTGTCCCGGTCGTTACGTCCGGTTAGGCCCGCATTATTGATGAAAAGGAAGCCTTTCAGCGCGGCGGCTGAAGAGGATATCTTTCCCCAGAATTCGCCGTCCAGGGTGCGGCTCAAGACTTTGAATTTTTTCACGTCCAGGCTGTTGTTCTTGTCCATTGCCCCCAGCAGGTCGCAGGAAACTCCGCCGGCGCGCAGGTTCAGGAAAAAAGACCTGTCTTTTATCCTCAAGGTGGAGTCGGCGTTCAGTTTAAGGATGGGATCCGCGTCTTTTCTGTAGAAAAGAGAACCTTCTTTCAGCGACGCGTCCATATCCCGCAGAGGAAGAGAGAGAATGAATTCCAGTATCTGCCGGTAATTCCCGGTTACCAGCCGGTAAAGGCTGTTGCCGTCCGCGCTCGGCCTGAAACAGCGCAGGGATATCACCTCGAATTTTCTTTCCAGGAGCAGGGCAGGCAGGGAGAATACGATGTAAGTTTCGGGAACGGAGATTATCTTGCCGCGCGATCCGCTGTCAGCTTCGTAGAAGCAGGTTTTTTTGACTATGAGCAGGTTCGGAGGCAGGTAATATATCCCTCCCACGTCAAGCGGCAGGGGAGAAACGGCGTTGAGTTTGGCGGAGATACTGTTTTTGTATGCCGCCAGGAACAGGTTGGGAATGACGAGCAGAACGGCAACGAGGCAAACCGTTATCGCGGCGAGCAGGCGCTTTCTAATAGAGGATCTTTTCCCGGAGTTTTCCATCTATGTAGAATTCCAGTCTGTCCACATAATGAATGAGTTTATATTTTATGCCCATCGGAGATCTTAATTTGTGCTCTTTCGATTTCTTGAAGATAAAGATCACACGTTCCCAGTTCAGTATTTCTTTCCTGAAATCCTCCGCCGCGCCGTTTTCCCCCGAGTCGCGGGCCATCTTATAGAGATAGAAGAGGGCGAAAGGCCTCATTTTTGACTTCGGATATCGGGAAAGCAGGCCGCTGAACGCCTTGAAGGCGTCTCCGTAGGCGCGCACCGAGAAATAGTATTCGCCTATCGCGAATAAAGCCTTTTCCCGGTATTTGGAGCCGGAGTCGCCGGCCGCCACTTCCCGGAAATGCATAAAGGCGAATATCCTGTCGCCGGCCTTTGCCTCCGCCACTGCCTGCGAATATTCCTCGTTCATTGCCGGCGCCGAGCCTGCCCTGAAGGTGAGGAGCGCCGTGAGAATAAACAAGAGAGGATATGCTGCTTTTTTCATGCCGCTATTCTACAGCTAAAGTATTGGTATTACAATGTTTTTCATGAGGTTTTTCAACGAGGGTTGATTCCTGCCGGCCTTTGTGCCGCACGACAGCGGAGAAATCCCCGGGCGCACCGGAGGCATAAGCGCCCGGGCACCAAATTATTAACTTGTGAGGCGGCGCCGAAAGTTTTATAATGAAAGCCTGTTTGAAATCCGGAGATTTACGCGGTTTGGTAATCCACTTTTTACCGGGAGGGCAGACTAATGACGGACGTTAATCTTAAATGGTATTTCAGAAGGCCGGTGCTGCTGCTGATTTTTCTTTCTTTCGGGCCGCTGGTTTTGCCTCTGGTATGGCTGCACCCGCAGTTTTCCCGCAAAACCAAAGTAGTGCTGAGCGCGCTTGTTCTTGTCTTGAGTTATTTCGCCGCCGTGATGACTATGCGTTTCGTCTCCGGCCTGCAGGACGAATTCCGGCGGTTAACTCAGTAAGGCGTAACTTCTTTATCGGGAGGGAACGGTTATGAATCCACAGTTCCAGGAATTTCTTTCCAGAGAGTTTATCGGCAACAGCGTTTCGCGTTATCTGGCCACGGCCGCGGTATTTGCCGCCGGGATATTGGTGCTTAAGCTGGTCATACATCGCGTCGTCCAAAGGATCAAGAAACTGGCGGAGCAGACCAGCACCACCATAGACGATTTTCTGGCGGAGATCCTCGAAAGTATCGCGCTGCCTCTGCTTTACTGTTTCCTGGGCTATGGCGCCTTGAAGAGCCTCGCGTTGCCCGCGCCGGCGGATAAAGCCCTTAACTATGCCGGGTTGGCGGTCGGCGTTTATTTCCTTGTGAAAGCCCTTATCGCGCTGACGGCGTACGGGTTCACGGTTTACCTGCGCAAGCGCGGCAATGACACCCCGCTTCGAAAAAGCCTGCAGGGGATATTGACGGTGGTGAAGATTGTCATCTGGGGAGGCGCGGTCATTTTCTTCCTCGACAACCTGGGGTTCAAGGTCTCCGCTGTGCTCGCCGGGCTCGGCATAGGAGGCGTTGCCGTTGCCCTCGCCGCCCAGGCGGTGCTCAAGGATCTATTCAGCTATTTTTGCATCCTCTTCGACCAGCCTTTCGTTGTCGGGGATTTTATAATCGTCGGTGAATTTCTGGGCACTATAGAGCACATAGGGATAAAGACCACCCGCATACGCAGTTTAAGCGGAGAGATGCTGATCTTCTCCAACTCCGATTTGACCGATTCCCGGGTGCGGAATTACAAATTGATGGAGAAAAGGCGGGTTTTGTTCCAGTTGGGAGTGCCCTATCAGACGCCTCTGGAGCGCATTAAGGAGATCCCCGTTATGCTCGAAAGGATCATAAAAGGGGTGGAGGGGACAGTTTTCGACAGGGCGCATTTATTTTCTTTCGGCGAGTTCAGCCTGCTTTTTGAGGTGGTTTACTATGTCGTTGGCGGAGATTATAATAAATACATGGACATTCAGCAGCAGATCAATTACGCGGTGATGCGTGAGTTCGCGGAGAAAAAAATAGAATTCGCCTATCCCACTCAGACCGTTTTTCTGCAAAAATAAGATCCGGGCGTCCGCGTTCCCTCTCTTTGTCCGACGAGCGGCCGATTTGCCTTGACAAAACGTCTGCAGGGTATATAATTTCGACGACAAAAAAGACGGCAG
>Ga0302253_1000330_pt1 | contig 41638 bp, 31 predicted proteins | sample AAG_RA_Trp_MG_FD_193537 | JGI IMG/M metagenome (GOLD analysis project Ga0302253, IMG submission 193537) | Enriched activated sludge microbial communities from anaerobic digester in WTTP, New Holstein, Wisconsin, United States - AAG_RA_Trp | ecosystem: Engineered > Bioreactor > Anaerobic >...
TTCGAATGACAAAAAGTTTGAAAAAAAAGTTAACATAGTTGCAACATTTTTCGCTAAAAGTCTCGTCATTGCTGACGAGACAAATAATTCCTTATAAATACGACATTATATAATTCATATTTAATAGAATAGGTACTTTTTAAAGGACGACTATTTAAAAGAAGCCGCTTTTACGTTTATCCAGTATCCTTTTAGTTGAGCACTTACATCGTCGTGATACATTGCTTCGCAATAGGTTGCTGGATGATAAAATCTGCCAGCAAAGGTTGCGTTGACAGGTATTTTAAACGTTTTTGACTGATGTGCTGAAAGATTAAAGTAATACATAACTTTATCATCACGAATGTCTCTGTAATCGTAAGATACATCACTGGTTGCTGTTTCAATCATACGGTCATTAATAATTTCCCAGCCTGATGGAATGGAATAGGTCAATGCAAGCCGTGTTATTAATTGTGCGGTATTGTTACTAACCTGTACAACGGCATACATGTCAGTAGTTTGTGTCAGGTTGTTGATATCGATGGTAGCACCGTTATAATTAGTATAAGTAAGTTTCAGGCTAAGCCCTTTTTCAAAATCCTTTTCGCTTTCAGCAGCAAGTACGCCCTTACGGATTAATTGCATGTAAATGGGAAATGAAGATTGGTTTTGAATGGTGAACGATGTTTTTATTTCAGCGTTATTCAACGGCAATGAATAAAAATATTTCATCGATTCCTGTTTCTGTTCTTTACCGTTCAGCGTGTAATTAATTTTCATGGGAGAACGCATCCGTTCACCTTGCAAGTAATTGGCACAGGCAATTAGTGCAAACGACACCGACTGTGTACTGTACCAACGATTTGATGAAAGCATCGTTGCAATTTCCTTAATGTAACCAAATGCTTCTTTACGATTCCCCGTGGAAGTATAAGTAAGAGATATAAATGAATTTTCACGCATATCACTTCCATAAATATCATCAAACATGTTTTTGGTTAAAACAATTTTATTAGCGACGAGTAACGTGCGGGCAATTTTTATTTTGCCGGAAATAGCATAAGCAGCTGCCAACGGATAACGTGCCATATCAGATAATTTGTTTACCTGCATCAAACGATTCATGGCACCGGTTTCGTTCATATTTGCCAACGCCATGGTATATAGGCGATAGGCTTGCGTATATTGCGACGATGGTCCCTTGTCGAACCATTTTTGTGCTGCCGTTTTTTGATAATTCTTCCATTTTCTAAGCATGTCAGATGGAATGGTATAACCTGCTTTTTGTGCTTCAAGCATAAAGTGTCCAGCATAGTTGGTTACCCAGTCGTCTATGTTTTGGTCGCTAGGCCAGTAGGCAAATCCACCTTCGCTGGTTTGAAATTTAAGCATTTTTTGAATAGCAATTTTGATGTTGGTTTCCATCTCCTTTGTTTTTTGTGATGATAAATCGGCAAGTGTTGGCAAATAAAGTTGTGGAAATGCTTTAGAAATGGTCTGTTCGAGGCAACCATGCGGATATGCAATCAGAAAATCCATATTTTTTTCAAGATTCAGTGAAGGAATGGCACTCATTTCAAGCGTTGTAAAATTAGTACCTTCTACTCCCAACGGTTGAATGTCTATTTTTTTAGTACTTCCTGCATCTATAAAATACCCTGTACTATGCGTAGTAAATGGATTAGGATTGCGAACATAAATTTGAACAGTACTGTTTGATTTTTCATTGCCCGATACGGCATTGATTTCTATGGTGGCAAGTCCTGCTTTTTTCTCTGCCACAAGATTAAAGAAAATAGTTTGGTCAGCATTATATTTTAACGTTACATCGCTGGTTGATTTGCCAACAAGGCTCACTGGTCCTTTCACTTTTACATTGATGTGTGCTGTTTTGAGATTTTGAGCATTGGAAAATACGGCAACAGGCATAGAAATATTATCGCCAGTAGAAAAAACTTTGGGCAGCGAAGGCATCACCATAAGTGGTTTAGTAACTTTAACCGATTTTTCGGCACTGCCATACGAATCATCAAAACGTGAAATCACCATAGTACGAACTTCACCCATATAATTGGGAATAGCGATGTTGTGCGTATTGGTTGCTCCCGATTTTAAATGATAAGGCCCCATAAAAATTACCATTGGTTTAAAACGTTTTGCTTTTTGTGCTTCCATGGCATCCAGTGCTTCTTTGAGTGCTTCATCACCACCAATGGTCAGTATGTTCATTAGTTTACCAGATAAACCTTGAACAATGAAATCGTATATATCCCATTGTGTAAACATATAGGCTTCCTTGGCATAAAAGGCATCCCAAGGATTGGGTGTTTTATAATGGGTAAGACTTAGCAAACCTTCGTCCACAATGGCTATAGTGTAATACATCTCTTTACCTGTTTTTTCACTAATTTTTATATTACATGAAGTTTCTGATTTTAGCGTGTTGGGCATCTGAATGACAGGTGTAAGATGAGAAGCAGGATTTTCAATATTTACGCATTGAATACCATAAAGACGTACAGGCTTGTCGTTGGTTTGTTGGCTGTATGGCTGTATAAGGGTGATGTTTATATAAACATTGGGACTCATGTTGGCAGTCGTATTGAAATGAAAGGTATTAACACCTGCTACCGTCGAAATCCATTGACTTTGTATAATGCCTTTGCTGTTTTCAACAGAAATTAAAGCTCTGCCATCAGCACTTCCCGGAAAGGTAACCATCACATCATCATTAACCTGATATTTATCTTTATCGGTAGTAAAGACAAGTTGAGTGGATGCCTGTTCGTGTTCAGTGGTTTGACGACTTCGCCAGTCAGGCCAATCAATATATACAACCTTGCCAGCCGAATGATGGCTTATTAAATCATGTACTATAATCAAGTATCTTCCCCAATTATCTTTAGATACGTTTATTTTCCATAAGGCTTTTCCGTTGACCGTGTTTAACGTGTCTGTAGCCATTAATTTAACATACGATTGAGCATTGTAATTCAACTCTTCATAATCGGCAGATTGCTGGTCCCACCACCAACGCCAATCGAGTTTGTACAAGCCTACTTCAATGGGATGTGTTTCGCTATTCAACTTGCCATTGGGCAATAGTGAAACTATTTGTACAGGATGGTCTGTATTGGTATATAAAATATGATAATCCTTGTCGCCTTCAGGTATGGCAAGTCCCACAAACGAAGTATAGGGATAATAGGTAAAAGTGCTTTGGTCTATACTGAATTCGCCGCCTTTTTCAAAAACTTTAGTTGTAAATACGGCTTTCATCATGCCCGGTGCTTCGTTGCTGACAGTATAGGAAGGTGTAAATGTAAGATTGCCGTTATTGTCTAATTCTTTGCTGACAATATTTTCTTGCTGAGGGTAGTATTTTTTGCTCGGGTCATCAAACGTAAACTTTTCATATCCTTTAAAAACTGTAGTAATGGGATACAGACATGCATCTACTTGTGCTTTTAAGTTTGAAGCCAACGCACCTTGCAACCATTCGGCATGCAATGTCATGGTTGTAGGGGTATTAGGTGAAAGAATATCGGTATTGGATGTTAAATTTATTTTCAATCGATTGGGTTTAATGGTTTCTATGCTGATGGATTTTGAAAAATGGGCAGCACCCACCGTAACGGTTAAGGAATAGTTTCCTGTAATGGCATCGGGTGTAGTAGCCGTTCTGAACACATATACGTTGCTTGCGTTTTTAATGAAAAGTTGTTTTTTTATCAAGTTTTTCATAGGGTCGTAAAATTCAAAAACAATGGGCTGTTTTAGTGGAAGCGACGTGGTTGACTCCTGCATGATAAAGGTTAAATACAGACTATCTCCCGGACGCCATACACCACGTTCACCGTAAATAAAACCTTTAATGCCACTGGATATTTGTTCACCCGATACATCAAACGATGCCGTAGAAAGCGACAATCCCTTGCTCAATTTCAATATGGATAGTAATTCATTTTTTTGAGCAATAATAAAGGATGCTTCTTCCTTCAAATCAAGTGTTACTTTCCCTTCGCCATCGGTAGTTCCTTTGGCGATAACTTGTTTTGGATAATTAAAAACTTCAATAGTAACACCACTCAATGGTGTAGCAGAATTAATATCGGAAACATAAACAGTTAATCGGTTTGATGATGATAGTTTGGATATAAGTGCCATGTCGGTTACATAAATATTTTTTGAAACACAACGCTGACTTCCATAATATGCCTTATGACAGGGATTATCTCTATTCTGCCAATAATCTTCATAATCGTAATAGTAATTATAGTAATCGGAATAAGAATCAAAATAATCAAAACTTCTATCAATATTTTCTTGAGTGCTTTCGGTTAAATTTTCGTTGCACGGATAAAGTGTTTGGAATGGACGAAATCCTAATGATACTCTGTAAACTGCACCGGGTTCTGTTTTAACATATTTTGAAATGTCCAGATAAAAGCGTTTCCATTTATTTCTATCGTTTAAAGAAATAGTTAGAGGTAATTTACCTTTATAAATAATTTTTCCGACGCGTTGCAGTTCATTGTTGTCATTATAATCGTTGTTTTGGAAAAACTGAAGCAGGTTGTTTTCGTAAATGCGTATAATGCGAACATCTACTTCTTTTAAATTCATGGTATTAAAAGGAATTACGGCACCGTTTTGATTGGTAGGAATTATAAAACCGTTATCTGTAAATTTAACTTGCGGTTTAATATCTTCAAAGGTAAAAGTAAATTCCTTACTTTTAGGCAGTCGTTTCCCAAGCGTATTCAATATCCCCTGATAGATTTTTAAGGTATAATCGCCGATTAATAATTGCGAAGGGTACAAAGTAACCGTATTTTCTTCTATTGTGAAACGCAGTGGCAAGTCATTGGATAAGGTGATAAGGCCACCTAAATCCTGTTTCCCATCTATGGGGTCGGAAAATACGAGGCTTATGCTCTGTTCTGGGTATTTGTGTACAAAACAATCCATCACTTTAAATTCATCTATCGAAGGTATTTCTATGGTTTTCTCTACCATCGCCTTGCACTCTATATATTTTCCATCGCAACTAATTTTCAATGTTTCGGGATTTTCTGTTCTGGAAATGCTGTCTATTATTATTCTATACGTGAGATGGTCTTCGGAAAAAAGTTTAAAAGGTATTTTATTACCGTTCCATGTTACGTTTATGCAGGGTTCAATGTTTTCGGGTGTTTCCTGGTCCGATAATTCGAGCAAGGCAGTTAATTGTTCCATGCTATAATTCTTGTCTGACAAGGTTTTAATACTATACTCGTTCAACGTAAATGTTTGCGGGATAACAAAAAAAGAAAAAATAAAATCGTTCAGATGATGACCATCTAAGATAATGTTTTTCATTTGAATTGTTGCTACATACTGTTGTTCGTAGGGCAAGGGTTTTTCTGGATGAAAGGCGAGTGTATAGTCATCTTTCCAATATACTTTTCCTTTTATGGAAGGGCTGAATTTTACTATTTCTTCTAGTTGCTTTTCGGTTAATTGTTTATTTAAGTTTACTTCATGATTGAACTCTATTATAATATTGCTATTTCTGGAAATATATCCAGAGGTGTAGGCATTCAAATATTCAGCAAAATCTTCGTACCTCGAAAGTTCTTTAACCGAAGGTTTGAAAAGTTGCACCAGTGAAAATACCAATACTAATCCAATAATCAAAAACAAAATGGTAAATAATAATTTTTTTGTATTCATAGAAAATTTTTTCAAATGTACATCCTTTTTTAATTCAAAAAAAATTTCATACCGAATGCAGGCGGTCTCGTCTCGTCAGCAATGACGAGACAAATAATTTCTTATAAATACGACATTATATAATTCATATTTAATTAGGATAGGTACTTTTTAAAGGACGACTATATAAATCATTCCGTCTATTTCATTAAAGGGATGAATTATCGGACTTAACTTTATTTATGTCTATCATCATTTTTTTTATGCCATAAATCATAAATATTCATGCAGAAATCTTTGTATCTTTGTCGTAATAATTTTTAAAACCAAGTGATATGATATCAAAAAAAATGGAAACTGCTATTAACGAACAGATTAATGCAGAATTGTATTCGGCTTATTTATATCTTGCCATGTCAGCATGGTGCGAAAATCAAAACCTGAAAGGTTTCGCAAACTGGTTGCGTGTTCAATACAAGGAAGAAACGGACCATGCATTAAAGTTTCACGATTATGTTTTGTCACGTGGAGGCAATATTGTTCTGAAAAAAATTGATGCACCCGTAATGAAATGGAAAAATATAATTGAAATTTTTGAAAAGGTGTTAACGCATGAACAGCATGTTACTTCATTAATAAACAATTTGGTTCATCTTTCTGAAACAGAAAAAGATTATGCTACCCACACCATGCTACAATGGTATGTAAATGAACAGGTAGAGGAAGAAGCAAATGCCACCGATATTCTTCAACAGTTAAAATTATTTGAAGGAAAAGGTGCTTCCTTGTTTATGATGGACAGGGAACTCAAACAGCGCGTTTATGTCCCATTAACACCCGCTACAGAACAAGCATAGTTTTACTTAAACCCATATTCCTTATTGTTTTCATCAAAATCTTCCTTTGTGAAAGGTGGATTGATATGAATATCTTCAAATAGATACTTTTCAAACAATCCTTTTTCATCATATACTTCAATAATTCGTGGAATCATAAGTTCCTTATCAACATATAATATAATGGATGAAGCATAATCGGATGGGATTTTCAGGGATGTACCTGCGTTTATTTTATGAAAAATATTTTTTATGAAGGAATTAAGTTCTACTATTTTATAATCGGAGATATTTAATTGCAGTGCCAATTGCTGAGGTGTAGTTTCGTTTTTTACTTTGTAATCAATAATTTTATAATTTTTATTTTTAATAACGACTTTATAACAATCATTTTCCGAAATAGAAACATCTTTTTCAATCGTAGTTACATCACGCCAAAGGACATTATATTTATTTTTAAGATAGAGCAAAATTTCATAAAAATAAGCATAACCAGCCTGATAAATAGTATGATGTTGTTTATCTCGCAACAACTCGCCATACGGACTTAAATGTAAATTTATATAAGGGAATCCGTTTGGATTGACCAGTGCTGCGTTTTTATACTTATCATTGATTAGCACTTCGGCATTAGTAGGAGGAACAACTTGTTTGTAATAAATTGCATCGGGATAGTACGCACGTTTAAAAAATGCCTTGTCGGTTTTGTACTGGTCAAAAAAGCGTTCTTTGGCAGTAATAGTAAATGAAATGGAATGAATGTGCTCAATTTGAACAAACATTTGTTGCATAATACGCTCTGAATCCTGTGCCGATATATTGCCTTTCAGCAAAATAAATCCTATAATGATACCAATACGTTTCATTAAAAAATCGTATGGTAAAAATAATAATTATTTTAATGATAGATAGATGTTGCTTTATTGTTGATATCCATTTAGACGAAATTGTGATTAATAAACAAATACAGGTATTTATAACAAGATATTGTATCAATATGAAAAACTATCGAAAAAAATCTTGTACTTTTGTTTGAAGTAAAAACGACAGACATGCTCAGCCATGAATATTTTATGAAAGAAGCATTAAAAGAAGCAAAAAAGGCTTTTGAAAAAGACGAAGTACCCGTGGGGGCTGTGCTTGTTTTTAATGAGAAAATTATTGCACGTGCACATAATCTTACCGAAACGCTTAACGATGTTACAGCCCATGCAGAAATGCAGATAATTACTGCGGCAGCAAATACGCTGGGAGGTAAATATCTTCATGACTGTACCCTTTATGTTACTGTTGAGCCTTGTTGCATGTGTGCCGCTGCGTGTTTTTGGGCACAAGTGGATAGTGTAATATATGGAACAGACGATAGCAAAAGAGGCACTATCAGTTTGGGATATTCATTATTTCATCCAAAAACAAAAATAGAAAAGGGTATTTTAGCAGATGAAGCCGCATTGCTGATGAAACAATTTTTTAAAAATAAACGAAACCATGATGATTAAACCATTCGATTTACAAAAACTTCATCCCCAATCGAAGAAAACTATTTGCGTATTTTGTTCATCCTCACAAAATATAGACAATATTTATAAATCCGTTGCCGAACAATTGGGAACCGTTATGGCAAACAAAGAATATGATTTGGTTCATGGAGGTGGGAAAATTGGACTGATGGGTGTCTTGGCTTCTTCGGTACAAAAAAATGGCGGCAAGGTTACCGGTATTTTGCCCGAAAGTTTAAACTTGGAAGGCATTGCTTCCGAAACCGATGACGAAATTATTATTACCAAAGACTTGCCTGACCGCAAAGCAGAGATGAGAAAACGCAGCGATGCCTTTATTATTCTTCCCGGTGGATTTGGTACGCTCGAAGAATTTTTTGAAACAATAACGTTAAAACAACTGAATTATATTCAGAAACCGCTTGTTTTAATCAATATCCATCATTATTATGATGAATTGCTGCAATTTATAGACAAGGCAGTTTCATTAAAATTCATTAAAGCATCGCATAAAAATTTGTTTTATCTAACAGACAATGCAGATGATGCTATTTCATTTATTGAAAATAGTATAAATTTAGAAAAGTAACGAAACAACATGCTTGTTATGAACAATGCCTTAAAAATTGTTGATAAACTTATAAACAATTTATCTTCTTGTACTCAAAATCAAATTAATTTTGCAGTTTAAAAAATAAAAACACGTTAATGTCATGACAAAAGTAATAGCATTAGCCAATCAAAAGGGCGGAGTTGGAAAAACGACCACTGCCATAAATCTGGCTGCAAGTTTGGCAATTCTGGAATACGATGTTTTAATTGTGGATGCAGACCCGCAAGCCAATGCCACATCGGGTTTGGGATTTGATATTAAAAATATAAAGACCAGCATTTACGAATGTTTAATCGAAGAAGTAAACCCTAAAAATATTATTCTGGACTGCGAAATACCGCATCTGCATTTAATTCCTTCGCATATCGATTTGGTTGGAGCAGAAATAGAAATGTTAAATCAGCCCAATCGCGAAAAAATGCTGAAAGCCATCATTGATAAAGTTAAAGATGATTACGATTTTGTGCTCATTGATTGTAGTCCTTCCTTAGGGCTAATTACGGTTAATGCACTTACATCTGCCGATTCAGTAATTATTCCAGTTCAATGCGAGTATTTTGCTTTGGAAGGTATTGGTAAACTTTTAAATACCATAAAAATTATTCAAAGTCGCTTAAACACCAGTCTGCAAATAGAAGGATTTTTACTAACCATGTACGATTCGCGTCTCAATTTGTCCAATCAAGTTGTTCAGGAAGTAAAAAAACACTTTCTTAATATGGTGTTTAATACCATTATTCCAAGAAATGTAAAATTGGGCGAAGCACCCAGTTTTGGCAAACCTGTTATTTTATACGATGCTAACTGTTCAGGTTCAGTAAGTTATTTGAATTTAGCACGCGAATTGCTTCAAAAAAATAATTTAACGCGCGTTGCCGAAAAAGATAAAATTATTCATAATATATAATTCTCGTAACATAAACAACAATGAATACGAAGAAAAATGCGTTAGGAAGAGGTTTGAGTGCCTTAATTTCCGATGCCGAATCGTTCAAAGCCGCATCGGTTCATGAAATATTGGTGTCGCAAATTGATACCAATCCATTTCAGCCACGTACGGAATTTGATGAAGATTTATTAAATGAATTATGCGATTCTATTCGCCAGCATGGTATTATTCAACCCATTACAGTTCGAGAAATAGAGAATAATAAATATCAGGTTATTTCTGGTGAACGACGCTTGCGGGCCGCCAACAAGATAGGTATGGAAACCATACCTGCTTATGTTAGACAAGCAAACGATGAAGAAATGCTTGAAATGGCACTCGTCGAAAATATTCAACGTGAAGACCTTGACCCGATTGAAATTTCTATCAGTTATCAACGCTTGCTGGATGAATGTAATCTGACACAAGAACAACTCAGTGAACGCATCGGAAAAAATCGCTCTACCATTGCCAATTTTTTACGATTGTTAAAATTACCTTCCGAAATTCAGTCGGGATTAAGGCAGAAAAAAATTTCCGTTGGACATGCAAGAGCCCTTATTAATATTGACGATGCAGAAACACAACGAATGATTTATCATCAAATAGTACGATACGATTTTTCGGTTCGTAAAGTGGAAGATGTAGTACGTGAATTAAACCTTAAGGAAAAGCCCGTTCCTAAAAGCAAAAAACAAATTCAACAAACGCTGGAGTTAAAAAACATAAAAAATCAGTTAAGTCATCATTTATGGTGTAAGGTGGACGTGAAAAAAAATATGGAAGGAGATGGGAAAATTGTTTTGTATTTTGAAAACGAAAATGAGTTCACACACCTGATAAATACGTTGTCAAAATAAAGTTAACTAGGAATGCCTCGTCTCGTCAATAACTCTTATTAGAGTTTGACAAGACCAAAAACGATTTTTTAAGGGATGACTAAATAAAAATCCGTTTGAATTAGCAAATAATTCCACCTGCCAGCACATCGTCTTCATCATAAAAAACAGCAGATTGTCCTGGTGTAATGGCATACAAGGGTTCTTCGGTAAAGACGTTGCATAGGTTATCATTTATCATGACAACGGTTGCATGAACAGGTTTGGTACGATAACGAATTTTTACCCAAACAGGCTGATGAAGGTAAAAGGTGGAAGCACCAATCCAATTCATATCTCTAACACAAAATATATTTTGCTTCAGTTCATCATATTTGCCCAATACTATTTCGTTCGTTTCCTTTTTAATTTTTAAAATGTAATAAGGTTCACCTAAGGCTATACCCAATCCTTTTCGTTGTCCAATAGTATAATTTTCAATACCTTTATGCTTTCCCACGATGGTTCCATCCGCAGTAACAAAATTTCCTTTAGGCAATTTTTCTGGTCCATATTCAGCATGTTGTTGAATAAATTTGCGATAATCATTGTTTGGGACAAAGCATATTTCCTGACTTTCATGTTTTTCTGTTAATTGGTTAAATCCTTTTTCAGCCGCCATTTTTCTGACATCATTTTTTGTCATTTTTCCTAATGGGAAAAGTGTTTTTGACAGTTGTTCCTGTGTCAACATCCATAAAAAATAACTCTGGTCTTTTTGCTTATCATATCCTTTAAACAAAACATAACGGTTATTTTCTTTTTTTATTTGTGCATAATGCCCCGTAGCCATATAATCGCAATTCATGGATTGTGCAAATTCAAGTACTTTTCCCCATTTAATATAATAATTGCAGCATACACAAGGATTAGGTGTTTTTGCATTAATATATTGATGAACAAAATCACGAATAACCGTTTGCTCAAAAAAATCACGATAATCCAGTAAATAATGCTCGAATCCATGTTCTTTTGCAAAATATCTGGCTTCGGCAATGCTTTCTATATTACAGCAACCCTTCATTTTTTCGGTACAGTGTTCACTTATGGAATCATAAACCCTGAAAGTTGCCGTAATAACATCATATCCTTGTTCCTTTAGCAAAATAGTAGCCATAGAACTGTCAATGCCACCACTCAAGCATGACAGAACTTTAGTACTCATTCTGATACTCTTTTTGTCGTTGTTGTGGATTGAAAAAATCTTCCTCACGAGGTTCAGGGATTTTGCCTTTCATACTTTCCCATTCCTTCATTTGTTTTTTAAAGGCTTCGTTATAGGCATCTGCATTTTTCAGTTCACCATGGTCATACTCCAATTCTCGGTCCACTTTACCATTGCGAAAATAGATTGTCCATTTTCCATGAGCCAAATCTTTGTCATAATTTGCTTTTAAATATTGATGACCGTCATCGTAATAAACATTTAACGGACCTTGACGTACCCCATTGCTGTATGTAATTTCCAATCGACAAAGTCCCGTTTCAATATATTCTTTATATACACCATTAATCTTTCCCTTTACGTATGGTGCAGTTTTTGAATAGTTGCCATTTCTAAAATAAGAGCAGGACATACCATTCAAAACACCGTTGACATAAGTTTCTTTTGCCATAAGTACACCATCGGTGCCATAATATTCCCACACACTGTCTTTGATATGCTGTTGAACATATTTCCCTTTTGCCATAAGTTTTCCATTATCCCAATACAATTTAGCATAGCCAACAGAACCATCCATATTATACAAAATATCTGCTTTAAGTGCACCCGATGCGTAATATCGTTTATATTCCCCAACCAGCCAATTATTTTTAAATGTAGCCGTATATGCAATATGGTCTTTATCGTATTTTCTAATCCATTTGCCTTGTTTGTTGCCTTGTATATCGGTATAATTAATTATACTGTCGTTGCCGGGTTGTCCTACATTTTGAGCATTGACACAAACAAACAACAGAATGAATATATTTAAAAGTAATATTTTTTTTATCATTCTCATTAATGATATTTAACGAAATATATAACTAAATTAGTTTACAAATATACATGTTTCCTTTTAAATAAAAAAAGCACAATGAATGCCTAAATGAAGAAAATTCTAATTTTTTAATTGATGCAACCTTGGCTTCAAATAGGTTTTAACCTGAAATTGAATGTGGAACTAAATAAAAAATAAGAATCAAAAGTAATAGTTAACTTGTTTTTGTGTAATTCAAAAAATATGTATATATTTGTACAATCAAAAGTATTAAATATTGCTTTATATGAAAAAACAAATTGCTGTTTCGTTATTATTAATGATGTTGGCATCATGGGCATTTAGCCAACAAGCATCAACGTTATTTCAAAGTAAATATCACATGCTCGATTCCAGCGAACTATATACACCGCTGATAAAATCGAAAGCATTTACTCCGACGGCACCACCGCCTGCTCCTGTGCGTTCTGTTGCCGAATGGGAACCAACCGAAGCAGTCTTAGTGGCTTATCCCGGTTCATTTGGCATACCTTATTCGTTAATTGCAGAAATGTCGCAAGATTGCAAAGTGATAACTATTGTCGAAAGTTCATCACAACAAACAAGCGTTACCAACAGTTATAATTCCAATGGAGTGAATATAGCAAATTGTCTTTTTTATATAGGTCCTTTGGAATCATACTGGATTCGCGATTTTGGTCCATGGTTTATTGTTAATGGAAATAATAAAGTTGCCATTGTTGATTTTCCTTACAACCGTTCCAATAGACCTAATGATGATAATATTCCGGTTTTAATGGCGAGTTATTTGAATGTCCCTTTGTATGGAATGGATGTTACTCACACAGGGGGCAATTATATGAGCGATGGATTGGGTGCTGCTGCTTCTACTACTTTGGTGCTTGATGAAAATTCCTCTTTAACACAATCGGACATTGATACTCTTGTCAAAAATTTTTTGGGCATTACCAATTATCACATTACAGCAGACCCACTAGGTGAATATATCATGCACATTGACTGTTGGGGTAAATTTCTGGACGTGGACAAAATACTTATAGCTCAGGTACCCGTGAGTAACTCACAATATTCTGCTTATGAAGCCGTGGCTACTTATTGGCAAAATGAAATATCTTCTTATGGAAATAATTATCAGGTATATCGTGTATATGAAGATAACGGTCAGCCTTATACCAATTCCTTTATTTTAAATAATAAAGTATTAATTCCTTTTGCGTCGGGAAGTACTTCGCAAAATAATGCAGCAAAGGCAGTTTATCAGCAAGCCATGCCCGGCTATGAAGTAATTGGATTTAGTCAATTATCATCAGCACCATGGGAAGCCACCGACGCTATGCACTGTCGTGTACACGAAGTTGCTGACAGAAATATGCTTTATATTTCCCATTATCCCTTGCTCGGTGAAAAACCATTGCTTTCTCAATATCTTATTACTGCAACTATAACTTCATTAAGCAACAGTACTATTATAGCCGATTCTGTTTGGTTTAGATATAAGGTAAATAATGGTTCGTGGCAACAGGTTAGCATGAATCATACCACAGGAAACACATGGCAGGGTTATATTTCTCAAGTATCGGCAGGCGATACGATACGCTATTATATTCATGCCTCCGACCAGTATCCTAAAAGTGTTACACATCCCTTAATTGGCGCTCCTGACCCGCATAAATTCTGGATTGCTGAGGGAGCAAACATTTCAACAACTGTTTCTGAAAAAGAGAAAACACTTGTTTTCCCAAATCCTGCCAACAAAGAACTGTTTGTAGTGTTACGCCATCAACCCGAAGCCAAAGGATTTGTAAAAATTAGCAATAATTTAGGCAATACGGTTAGGCAAATTAATTTATCCGATTATCCCAATCAATTCATTAAACTTGATGTTTCGGGACTTGATGCAGGAAGTTATTTTGTTTCTGTACAAACCGATGAAAAAGTAACAACTTCCAAGATTATCATTATGCATTAATCTTTGGTTGAAGGAGCAATTTTATCATCTTTGGTTATATCAAAAGACGGTATTTGATGCCCCATTTTTTCTTTTTTGGTCAACAAATAATTGGAATTATATTTATTGGGTGGAATGACCAGCGAAACATTTTCCACAATTTGTAATCCGAATCCTTCCAATCCAGCCCGTTTTTTAGGGTTATTGGTAATGAGCCTCATTTGGGAAATACCCAGGTCGCGTAATATTTGTGCCCCAACTCCATAATCGCGTTCATCGGGACGAAACCCAAGATGAACATTGGCTTCTACGGTATCGTAGCCTTCTTCCTGCAATTTATAGGCTTCAATTTTGTTATACAATCCTATGCCGCGTCCTTCCTGATTAAGATACAAAATAACACCACGCCCTTCTTTTTCTACAAGACGCATGGCTTCATGCAACTGTGGACCACAGTCGCATCGATAACTTCCAAACGTATCACCGGTGATGCAGGAAGAATGCACCCTTACCAATATAGGTTCTTTTGAGTTTAAGTTACCTTTTATTAATGCTACATGCTCCAATCCGTTGGATAGTTGAATATAGGGAATTAAGTCGAAAGTACCATATTCGGTAGGCAATTTAATCCGAGGTCCACGTTTAATAAGGCTGTCGTATTTAAGACGATATTTTATTAAATCAGCAACGGTAATAATTTTAATATCGTATTTTTTTGCAATTTCAATCAGTTCGGGTACACGTGCCATGGTTCCATCTTCGCTCATAATTTCAATTAAGGCACCACCTTCGCGTAGCCCTGCCATACGTGTCAGGTCAATGGTTGCTTCGGTATGTCCAGCACGTCGAAGTACCCCTTTGTCTTTGGCTTTAAGTGGAAAAATATGACCCGGTCGTGCTAAATCCTCTGGTTTTGTAACCGGGTCAACTAATGCTTGAATGGTTTTTGCTCTGTCTTCGGCTGAGATACCTGTGGTGCATCCATGTCCTGTTAAATCAACCGAAACAGTAAAGGCTGTTTCGTGTAATGATGTATTTTTGCTTACCATCATTTGCAATTCAAGTTCTTCACAACGCTTTTCGGTCAGCGGACAGCATAGCAATCCTCTTCCGTATTTGGTCATAAAGTTTACCAGCGTAGGTGTAATTTTTTCGGCTGCAACAACAAAGTCTCCTTCATTTTCACGGTCTTCATCATCCACTACGATTAGCAGTTTGCCCTTACGCAAATCTGCTAACGCTTCTTCTATGGTATTAAAGGTAAATTCTTTAGTGGTCATTTTTTTTGCAAAATTAATGTCTGTATTTATTAAAATAACTGATATTTATCTTATATCGAAATAACTTTTTGAATAAACTGCATCGTATCCTTTACAATGGTTTCTATGTTATAATGTGTATAAATAAATTGGTGTGCGTTTATTCCGATGGAATCAAACAATGGCTTGTCGGACAATAAACGTATAACTTCATTTTGAAATTTATCTGCCGAATCGGCAATTAAAATATTTCTATTGTGTGTAGTAGGTATGCCTTCGGTGCCGATAGAAGTAGTAACAATGCTTTTGCCCAGAGCCATGCCCTCTACAATTTTTATTCGCATACCACTACCTGAAAACAAAGGCACAACCATAACGGCTCGCTGTGACATAAACTCATGCGAATCGGCAACCTCACCGTGATAAACTACCTGTTGACATTCTTCTATTTTATTTACAAGCCAGCGAGGTGCATTACGGCCAGCAACTTCAAATTTTAAATCCGGTAATTTTAATAAAATGTTGGGCCAGATATGACGAATAAACCATAACAACCCTTCCTGATTAGGAATCCAATCGAGTGCACCAATAAAAAATATAGATGGATATTGAATAGAAAAACGGTTTACATGGATAGAATGTAAATCTATACCGGCTTGTGAGACATAACTTATTTTTTTGTAACCAATTCGCTTAAATTGGGCTTCATCACGAGCGGTCAACGTTAGCAACAAGTCTGCTTTTTGAACCAGTTTTTTTTCGGTTTTATAAATGCGATGTGCCAAATTCATTAAATAAAACTTTGTGAGTAGTTTTTTTTCATTTTTGGCTGCCCGTTCCCATATTTCATGTTCTATATTATGTGCACGATAAACAAGAAATGCTTTTGAATAAGTGCGAACTATTTTTTCGTAAGGCAATACATACAATCCTTCAAACAGAACCATATCATACGTATTTTCTTTAAGCAGGTTTATTAATTTATTGCGATAATTGTCTGAATTGAATCGTACTGTATGATAGGGTTTTGATGAAAACAGAAAATTAATAAGCATGGGTATGGGTTTAATGGAGGCATCTACGTCAACGGCTATGATGTTAATGAGTTTGTGATATTCATCTGGTATTTCGTTGACAGGGAAATAATGTTTGAGCGTATTCATAACGAATAACGTAACCTCATGTCCTTGCCGTGCCATTTCAACCGACGAGTTTAAAACAGCAATTGCACCACCGTCATTGGGAGGATATGGCAGTTTATTGTGAAGGAGTAGTATTTTCATTTTTCGACAGTTTTGAAAACAGATGATAGGCTTTATTAACAAAGGATTCCAGCGAAACGATATGCGAATCGGTCATGGCTTTGTATGTAAGTAAAATGCCAATAGGAAAAAGAATAGCCGACGACAGCCAAATTCCCTGCCATGCAGGAATAATCATTTCTTTAGCAAATTTTTCACCGGCAAGCGAAATAATATAATATAAAATAAAAAACAATACCGACACCACAACAGGCATACCCAGACCGCCTTTGCGTATAATTGCCCCAAGAGGTGCACCAATAAAAAATAATACCAAACAGGCAAAAGACAGAGTAAATTTTTGTTGTAACTCTATCTGATGACGAACAATCCAGTTTAACCGTGTCTCATTTTCGTCTTTGCTTGTCTGAATAAATGATTGTTGAGAACGTGCTTGCGAAAGTGCCATTTCTACAATCCATTGCTGTTCGGTTTTGTTATATCTGTTCAGAATAGAGCCAAAGGTTAGTGTATCAGAAAGATTTTCCGTTACACTATCTTTGTGTTCTGCTCTAAAAAATGAATTTTTAACAACGGCATTTTTATAATTCTGTTTAAATTCGGCATATCGATTCCAAAGTGAATCTTCGGTATGTCGCAATTGTGAAATATTTAACATGCGATAGTTTTCCTTAAAAAGATTTTCGTCAGTGCGTGAAAAAGTAAAACCCGATAAGGCAATTTTTACTTTTTGTTCATCAAACGTTTCATATTGATGTGGAAACGATTTTATCCATTGTTGTTGGTTCTCTATAAGTTCTTCATACTTTTTACCATGATAAAGTTCTATCATTAAAAAATCCTTATGAGGTGAAAGAGCCATTTTGCCCGAGTCTGCTATAATTACACTGGTATTCCCTCTAAAATGGGTATGGTCATATATCATGACATCATAAAGCATTTTAGTATCTTTATCTTTACGATTAATACGAATGCTGTAGTCGTCAATACCATTGTAAAAAATACCCGGTTTGATAATGATTTCGGGACGTTGGTTGCGTACATCAAATAATAGAGAATAAAATTTTAAATTGGCAACAGGCAGCACATAATTGGAAAATAAAAATGCACCAATACTGATAAAAATAATAAATACGATGAGTGGATACATGATTCTATACAGTGAAATGCCCGATGATTTTAGGGCTGTCAATTCGGAATATTCACCCATATTGCCAAACGTCATAATAGACGAAAGCAGTATAGCCAAAGGCAGAGCCATTGGTATAAAATTGACGGAAGCATAACTGAACAGTTCCGCCATGACATTCCAAGCAATACCTTTCCCTACAAATTCATCAATATACTTCCATATAAACTGCATAAGCAGTACGAAAATGGCAATGAAAAAAGTGAATATGAAAGGACCGATATACGATTTTATCATGAAAATATGAAGTCGCTTAATTCGAAGCATACCAGTAATAATTCACAAACAAAGGTCAGCATTATTTTTATAACCCGCAATGACGAATAATGCCCTTTAAAAATCTTTTTATCTAACATGCACTGGAAGAGTGCAATCGTGTTATTTTTTGTAAGAAATCGAGTTAATGGTATTGGTAGTAAAATCTTTAACACTTACATCGCATACATCCCATTTCTGATTTTTAGCATAAAAACAATATGTATAACTGGTATCTGCGTTTGATTGATATGGCATCCATGGTCCAAATTGTGAAGAACTCATATAAATATTTTGATTATTGATTTCTGTTCTTTTTTCACGAATACAACTATAAGAAGCATTATTGGGTAATTTTAACGTACCTGAAGCATCTACCTTGCTGTCAATTGTTTGTTTCATCTCAATTTTTATGTACGTTTGTTGATAAGAAGTAATAAGCGATAATGCTCCTGAATCGATAAAGGCACTGTTGTATTGCATAGGGAATTTCATCATAATGGGCTTGTCGCTATATTCTGCATGTCCTTCGTTACCATATACGTTTGCCCACATGCCTAAACCTTCTACCTTATCGGTTGTTTTAGATAAATACATGTATATAGAAGGATTTGTACTAACTTCCATCGCCAAATTGGAAGATGCAAAGTACGTACCACCGGGTGTGTTGGCTGGTGCAAGAAATGCATTGGTATCTATTCTGTCAACTCCCAAAGTACTGAAATCCCAAGTAACATTTTGACCGGGGACACCCAAACTGAAACCTGTCAGGTTGGTAGTATCCACATTCATTAGCATCGAATCCCCCGCACTTCCCAAATCGGAAGAGGTAATAACAACACCAGTAGGCGTGGGAGTAACATTGTTGGACGAATCATCATCCTTCTTACATGCCGAAAAGGCAATGATTAACATCAACGAAGAAAACAATAATTTTTTCATAATAAAAATTTTTTTGATTTGATTTTGCAAAGATAAAATAAATTAATTTTATAGCAAAATTTATGAAGAAAAATTTACGATGTTGATAATAGGTATAGCCGGAGGGACAGGTTCGGGAAAAACAACCGTAGTAAAAAAAATGGTAGAACAGTGCCCACCATCGGAAGTAGTTGTTTTACCTCAAGATGCATATTATAAGGATAACAGTGATTTGCCTTTGGAAGAGCGGCTTGAAATGAATTTTGACCATCCCAATGCGGTAGAGTTTGAATTACTGGTTAAGCATATCAACGACTTAAAAGCGGGGAGACCAATACAGATGCCTATATATTCATATTTAACATGTACACGTTCTAAAGAAACCATTTATATCTCTCCCAAAAAGGTGATAATTGTAGAAGGCATATTAATATTTACCCATGCGGAGTTAAGAGATTTGTTTGATATAAAAGTCTTTGTAGATGCAGATGCCGACGACAGGCTGATGCGTGTTATAAAACGTGATATTATTGAGCGTGGACGTTCAGTGGACAAAGTGCTGGAACGATATGTTAAAACGGTGAAGCCGTCGCATCTTCAATTTATAGAACCTACCAAATCGTATGCGGATATTATTGTACCGCAGGGTGGCGATAATGTGGTGGCTATTGATATTCTGACGCATGTTATAGAACGTAAATTAAAAACCATGGAACTATGAGCATTCATGACATTCCATTAAACAAAATACTTTTTTTGGATATTGAAACCGTCCCGCAATATTCATCATTTAAAAAAGTGTCAAAAATATTTAAACCGTTATGGGAGGCAAAAGCGGAAATGTTAGATAAAGAACAAACGCCCGAAGAGTTGTATCCACGTGCCGGTATTTATGCCGAATTTGGAAAAATTATCTGTATCAGCGTTGGTTTTGTTTACAACGGTGATGGTAAAAGTGTATTGCGATTAAAATCTTTTTTTGGTGATGATGAAAGGGATATTTTAATTCGTTTTTTTGATTTGCTGAATACCAAGTTCAATAGCCAGAATCATTATTTATGTGGACATAACGGTAAGGAATTTGATTTTCCTTATATAGCAAGACGTGCCGTAGTTCATAGACTAAAATTGCCCAAGATACTGGATGTGGCAGGCTGCAAGCCATGGGAAGTTCGTCATTTAGACACAATGGATTTATGGCGTTTTGGCGATTACAAACATTTTACTTCGCTGAATTTGTTGGCAGCCATTTTTGATATTCCATCACCCAAAGATGATATTTCGGGAAAAGATGTGTATAAGGTGTATTATCAGGAAAAAGACTTGCCACGTATTGTTACTTATTGCCAGAAAGATGTAATTACGCTGGTTCAAATATATTTGCGTTATCGTGGAGATGACGCACTTCTTGATGAAGATATTTCGGTGATTGAATAATCCCGATTCTTTATAAAAAAAACATGGTTTTCCAGACCATTTCTTGAAAATAGTTGCTGTTCAATTTGAACATTACTAACAAGGTGATAAATAATACTTTATATTAATCGTTTATGTAATTCATCTTGTCAATGAAATAAACGGGATGTATTATTCGGGTTTATAAAAGTAAAGTAATTATATTTGCCGTTATGAAAATAAATCTGATAAAAAATAGTATTGTATTTATAGCAATAATGGCAGTAGGCATTATCTTTAATGTCCACTATTTTTCTTATCCGCCTTCGTATAAGCATGCATGGGCACAAACAGACCAGTTTTCGTTATCCAAAGGTTTTATCAGAAATCATTTTAATTTTTTTAAACCCGAAACGTATGTATTAAATAAACAATTTCCAGATAATTTTGAAAAACCTTATGCCGATGCCATTACCTCCGTTGACTTTCCATTACACCAATATGTGATTGCTGCATTAATGAAAGGCACATCTCTTCCAGAATCATTAATTTTCAGACTTTTTATTTTTTTATTAAGTGTAATTGGATTGTTTTATCTCTTCCGATTAATGTATTTGTTTTCAGAAAGTTTTTTTAAATCAGCCATCGTTGTTTTGTTTGCTGCAACCTCTCCGGTTTTTGTGTATTATCAGGCAAACTTTTTACCTACTATACCCTGCCTTTGCTATGCTATAACAGGTTACTATTACTATTTCAACTATTCTTTTTCTCATTCATCCAAACATAGGATTATTGGCATTTCTCTCTTAACGCTTGCTGCATTAAGTCGAACAACATTTTTAATTCCTTTTCTATCGGTAATATGCGTTGAATGTGTAACATGTATCAGAAATAAGAAAATTGTTTTTTCGGAATGGATATATTGGATAATTGCGATGATATTAATTCTGTTGCAGTTTATTTATAACCGGCATTTATACCATGAACATGGTTCCATGTTTTTGAATAAAATAATGCCTCCCGATTCTGTAAGTGATGCATTCAATGAGACGTGGAATGTTATTAAAACATGGGCAGGTCAATATTTCACATCCATTCATTACTTTGTTTTTGCATTATTAGTAATAAGTTATTTTATTATAAAAAGCCATATAAAAATTGATATGCGGAAATTCCTGTTATGCTTGGCGTTTTTATTTTTAGGCGATTTATTATTTTTTATTGTTATGTTGAATCAATTTGGCGTTCACGATTATTATTTTCTCGACACCTTTTATTTACCTGCTATTTTACTTTTTTCTTATCTGTTAATTCATGTCCCAATTAAAAAATTCAACTATTCGAGTGTGCTCTACACCATAATATTTTTAATCATTTTTTCAAAAGTAGTGGCATTAAATATCAATAATCAAAAACAGATATACTCGGAATCTGGAATGATTGAATTTATGGAGAACGAACTGAAATATTCGGACAAAATTCTCGATTCATTACAGATAAAGCGTCAGGCAAAAATATTATTTATGGATGCGCAGGCACCCAATGTTGCTCTTGCTCAACTCGACAGAGTAGGTTATGCTGTAATGTCAACCACCAAAGAGCATTTTGAACGTTCTATGCGTTGGAAATATGATTATATAATATTTTTGAACAGTTCATTCAAGGAAAAGATATACCCTGTATTTCCCGATATCATCAAAAAAGTCAAAAAAATATTTGATAACAACCATTTTATGGTTTGCGTACCTTATGATAATAAAAATCAAATGCTCGAATCATTTTGTAAGATGAACGATTTTTCTGAAAAAGTATCTATTTTCAATGATTTTGAAAACTCATTAGATACACACTGGACATGCAATAATGTTTCCACTCAAATATCCTTTTCAGGACATAACTCTCAATCTATATTGCCCCATCAGGAATTTGGTATAACCTATGCAGATTCTACATTTCAATTTTTGTCTCAGGGAGAACATTCCGTGATAATATCTTCGGAGGTTTATTTTGATAAAGTAATTCGTGAATGCAATATTGTTGTATCCGTTGATAATAATGAAAATCATTTGTATTATAAGGCATCGAATATAAGCGGTCAGGTTTTGAATGCCAATAAATGGCATCATATAGATATTATTTTAACAATGCCTGAACTGCCCCATTCTAATAATAATTTGTTTAAAGTATATTTCTGGAACAAAGGAAAGAATAACATGTTTGTAGATGACCTTAAAATAAGGTTGTATTAAGGTTTTTCACAATTATAATTGTTGATTATCTTACAATAGATACTGTTCCGGTAATGGGGTCTTTTCCATTGTGCAAATCAATAATAAAGAGGTATGTTCCCATAGGTAAATCCTTACTGTTATAAGTTCCATCCCATTGATGGCTGGTTGTTTTATATTCAAGTCCACTTCCTTCAAAAGTAAACAATTTATTTCCCCAACGATTGAATATTTCAATAGATACTTCCTCAAACGTTTCAATGCCTTTTATTTCAAAACGGTCATTTTTACTGTCATTGTTGGGAGAGAATAAGGTAGGAATAATAAATTCTACATCAATGGTAGATTGCGCCACTGTAGTACAGCCATAATTATCGGTTACTGTAACGGCATAATTTCCAGATTGTGTAAGTGTAATGATACTGTCTGTTTGTTGTGTGCTCCAAAGAAAAGTAAAGGGAGCCGTACCTCCAATCATGGCAACCGAAGCATGATGTGTCAACGGGTCATAATGTATTTGTGAAGCCATAGTGCTGCTACCGGCAATGATGGCAGTGTCTATTAAAGAACAATGGTTAACATCGGTAATTGTGCAACTATATGTTCCTATTGCAAGACCCGTTAGTGATGCAGCATTGCTTCCGTTAGACCAATGATAGGTATATGCAGGCGTTCCACCCTGAACCATTATTTGAGCAAAACCACCAGCACTGTCATTGCACAAGGGAAGTGAAACAATCATGCTGTCGGTTAACATGTCGGGTTGTGTTAAATTATACGAATGTGTTTGTGAACATCCATTGTCATCGGTAACAGTTACAGAATAAATACCAGCACTAAGGTTGTAAATATTTTGTGATGAACTTTGATTGCTCCAAATAAAATGATAAGGAATAGTGCCGCCACTAATTTGAAGTTCAATACTTCCATTCTGCTCATGGTGGCAGGCAACATGTGTGATATTATAATTTACCGTTATGGCAAATGGTTCGCTTACGGTTGTCGTTTCAATCACCGTGCATCCATTTTGGTCGGTAACAGTTACTGTGTAAATACCACCTGAAAGTCCGTTTATGGTTGCTGTAGTAGAATCATTACTCCATAAAATTTGATAGGGACTAATGCCACCTTGAATATTCACATGTGCCGACCCGTTGTTTTGTCCATGACATAAAACTCCATTGGAACTTGCCGTAATGACTAAGGGCAATGGTTCTGTAACTACATCAGAGGCTACAGATGTACAGCCATTGTCGTCGGTTACCGTAACGGAATAGTTGCCAGCCACAACTGGGTCTATATTGGAAGTGGTAAGTTCGTTGCTCCATATATAACTGTATGGTGGTGTTCCACCGGAAACAGTGGTGTATATGCTTCCATTCATAGCACCGGCACAGATAACAGGATTTGTTTCTAACAAAACATCTATGGGTAAGGGTTGAGTTATGGAATCTGAAATAGCAATTGAACATCCATGAGCGTCAGTAATATTAAGAATATATATCCCCGCAGACAAACTGTCAATAACGGTGGAATGTTCTCCATTGTTCCAAGAATAAGTGTAAGGAAATGTGCCACCACTAACCGATGATTGAAGTACACCATCCTGTTCGCCAAAACAGGAAACATTTTGTTTTATAAATGAAATAATAATAGAATCGGGTTGTGTAATAGTAATGGTCTGTATGGTTGTACAATTATGAGTATCCGTAACGGTTACCATGTAATTTCCTGCCGATAGCATGGTTTGTATGGCTTGTGTTGAGCCGTGAGCCCAATTGTACTGATAATTGGGTGTGCCGCCCGTTACCTGCATGGAGATACTTCCATTGGTTAGCCCATAGCATGTAACATTGGTTTGTGTATAACCTGCATACAATACATCGGGTTGTGTAATAGTAACAGAGGCAACAGATTGACAGTTGTTTTGGTCAGTAACAGTGATAAAATAAGTACCTGCTGATAGCGTATCAATGACAGATACAATATTATTGGTCCCATTACCGGTTACACCGTTTGACCAGATATACGTCATATTACCAGAACCGGTAGCCGTTATACCGGCTTTGCCGTTATGTAGTCCATAGCAACTGACATTTAAAAGTACATTAGCAGTAACCGATGGTGCACCAATATTGCTGATAGTGGTAGAACCTGTATTGCTACAACCATACCAATCGGTAATAGTAACACTATAACTGCCTGCAGAAAGGTTATTTATGGTTGGAGTTGAAAAACCATTACTCCATAGAATGGAATAAGGTGTAATACCTCCGCTGATGGTAGCCGTAGCAGAGCCATTATTATTTCCGCAGGCTGCATCCGTTTTACTGATAGATAAAAAAAGTGGAGTAGGAAATGTGATGGATTGTGTTGAAGTATTTGAAGTACAGCCATTGGCAGAAACCTGTAAACTTATATTGTATGTATTGCCTGCCGTACCTGAAATAGTTTGTGGACCAATACCGTTTCCGGGTGTGGCAGTTGCACCGTTAAAGTTCCACGTGTAAGTAGCACCTGAAATGGGTGTACCTGTATAGGTAACCGTTCCATTATTGCCTGAACATATTGGATTTGTAACAGTAATACTCGAAGATGGAATGTCATTTACATTAACCGAAGCAGTATAGCGGTTCCCTGTGCATTGTGGATTGAAAAAAGCAATATAGTATGTAGCAGTATCATTCAGTACAGGTGTTGTGTAAGAATTACCTGTATTTATGGATGTTCCTCCCGAAGGAACAGTGTACCAGTAAAAATTTCCGTAACCTGTCGGAGATGTAACATTGATAGTTGCGGTATTTCCATCACAAATAGTAGGATTAGTGGCTACAGGAACTGGCTCACCCAGAATGTAAGCATAAGGAGCATACGTAGCAGGTAAATTAACGGTTATACTTCCATTGTTTCCTCCACTGGCAGGAGTTGAAGTAGTTAAAACATAATTCCATGAAAGACTAGGAGGAACAGTACCTCTAATAGCAGAAATCATACATTCCTGCATGGATGAAACAAAATCTTGTGAAAGATTGTAATGAAAAAGAGCAGTGCCTGTAGGGCTGCCAGCGTCGGGCTGCATTTTAACCCAGTAGTTTGAATAATAGGTCGCATTATTGCTTAGGCTGTCTTCATTAATTAATATCCACGATGTTCCTGAAGTATTGGATAATTGTAATGTTACAGGACGATATTTTTTTTGAGAAGTATTGGATGTACCCACAGGATAAATGTATGTATTGGCAGTTACAGCCCGTTTTAAGGTACCAGCAACATAACTGGAATCGGAATAAGCAGGAAGTGATGTGGCTATATCACTGCTTGAAAGATAAACTTCATACAAATTGCTTCCGTTGCGTGTAAACAAAATACCATCGGTTAATGTTAAATCATACGTTACCGTGATATTGTTGCCCAATTTAACTCCTGCTCCACTGTTGTTGATGGTAAGTTTATATAATGAACTGTTGCCCGGACTTAACAGTTGCGGTGTAGTAACATTGACTCCATTCATAATCACCCTTCCCTGACTTGCAGTAAAGGTGCCTGCTCCACTACAAGTAAAATCTTTCCCAACGTATAACTGACGAACACCATTTACATCCCATGTACCATTATTAACCGAAAAATTATTTAATACATAAATGTTGCCTTGCGTATTATTTGCTCCATCCAGAGGTGAAACTTTGCCGGTACTTTTATCAACAGTAATATTCCAAAACGGGTTGCTGCTGGGATAGGAAACATATATAGTTTGACTGTTGGGTTGACAGGAACTATACGTATCGTATTTAACCACGATGCTACTGTATTGACATACAAATGTTCCGTTAGATATCCAGTTCCCATAAAGATAAATAGTTTTTAGACCGCCATATAAAGTAGCACCAGCATTAATAACTACATGATTCAAATAAAAACTGTAAGAGCCTTTGAGTGTATCAATGCCATCAAAAGTAACAGTTGCATTGGGAAAACTGGCAGAGTTTCGTGCAAAAACACCATCTGCAATGAAATTTCCCTTAATGGTTGTATTGGTTTGATGAAGACTGACCCCTTTGCCTGTGGTATTATTGGTATTGGTAGAACGCAAGTTATAAAAGACAGGGGCATTACCGAGCATTCGTTGAGCATCGTTTCCGTTGAATATCACCGTACCGCTGCCATAATTGAAAGTACCACCGAGCGTAAAATCTCCGGTTAACTGTATGTTGCCAGTATTGAGATTTAAAGTTCCGTAAATGTCAAGGTTTCCACCTAAGACACTTGTTCCTTGTAATGTAAGTGTATTGGAGTTTATGGACAAAGTACCTCCCGAATTAATTTTCAACTTATACACTGTTGCATTTACGTTTAACGTAATAGAAGCACCGTTGACAATAACAACACTATCGTTTGCTGTTGGCACAACGCCTCCTGCCCATGAAGCAGTAGCACTCCAATTGCCTGAAACTGCATTTGAAGTAATAGTTGCAGCATTAATTCCTATGGAAATAAAAAATATTCCCATCACTAAAATGGAAAAAACACGTTTCATAAAAAATGAATTATAAAAAAAATACCATTATAACAATTTGGAACCTTTATTTTTCCCTTCGTCAATATTGAATCCTATAAGAATTTCATGACTTCCGCTACTGTAATTGTTCAAATCGCTAAAAGTATAATCAAAAGAATATCCAACTAAAAATTTCTTGATTTTAACACCTACCATGGCAATAATGTCGTTGCTGGTACGATAGGAAACGCCGACCCAATACATTTTTTTGTAAAAGCCTTTGGCATTAATATCCACCTGCCAAGGTGTTTCAGCAGTTCCTTTTATAAGCACCGAAGGTTCCAAAGTAAATTCCTCGCTAAGTGTAAAGTTGTAACCGCCAGTTATGTAATAGTGGCGTATATTTTGATTCTTATCATTAGTATTGTTTCCAACATCAATTTTAAATTGAATAAGTTGAGTAGCCGAAACGCCCACAAAATATTTATCATTATACAGATATAATCCAAAATCGGCATCGGGAACAAATTTACTAATCGTACCGTGTGTAACAGCCGGGTCATTGTCATCAATAGTAATTAATTTTGATTCATCAAATTTGAATTGAAAGGCTTTAAATGCAAGCCCCATTCCTAACTTTGATTTGATACCGGTTAATGGCAAATGATAGGCAAAACATGCTTGAAGTCCCGTTTCACTCACAGGTCCAAATTTGTCGTTAAACAAGTAACCGCCAATACCCATTTTTTGATTGTTGAGAAGGTAATGAGTACTGATGGCTTGTGTAGATGGTGCATCGTCTATGCCTACCCACTGTTGACGTGCTGTCAATCGAACGGGAAAATATTCTACACTTCCAGCAATGGCAGGATTTAAAAGAAAACTGTTAAACATATACTGCGAATACAACGGTAGTTGTTGCGCATTCGACAAGTAAGTAATTAATACGAATAACGAAACGATAAAAACATTCTTTTTCATAATGATATTATTTTAATTGATTAATATTATCTAATAATGGATACATTTATAGTAAGCGGGTCTTTCCCATTAAACAGATTAATGACGCATAAGTATGTCCCCATGGGCAACTCTTTTCCATTGTATTTTCCTTGCCAGCGATTGGAAGCAGAAGCGTATTCTAAACCAGTACCTTCAAAAGAGAAAAGTTTATTGCCCCAACGATTAAAGATTTCGATGCTAAGTTTGGGGTATGCTTCAATATGCTCAATCTCGAAATCATCGTTGATGCCGTCGTTGTTGGGAGTAATACAAGTAGGAATTTTAAGTGGTACATCATTATTATAAGTAGCAACAGCCGTACATCCATTGGCATCCGTTACAGTAACCGAATATAGTCCAGTTTGTATTAGCAGAATTGTACTGTCTGTTTGCTGAGTGCTCCATAAATAGGTATAGGCAGGTGTGCCACCCGTTGTTACAACCGTTGCTTGCTGTGTAGAAGCATTCACTTGAATAGAAGGAACTATAGCCGTACTTCCCATAATATTTACGATGGCTGTTTCCTGACAATTATTGGCATCGGTTACCGTATATGAATATGCACCCGGTGATAAATTTTGCAAAGAAGAAGTGTGGTCACCTGTGGACCAGAAATATGTGTAAGGAATGGTGCCACCACTAACATTTAAGTTGATAAAACCATGACTGCTTCCATTACACAGCACTCCCGATTGTGGATGTGACACGACTAATTCTGCGGGCTGTGTTATAGTATAGGAGTAATTGGAAGTACATAAATTATGGTCAGTAACCGTAACCGTATAAATACCTGCAGAAAGATTGCTGTTGAGCGATGTTGTATTTTGATTACTCCATTGATAACTGTATGGTGAAATACCCCCCGATATGTTGAGTTGAATGGCTCCATTTTGAAGACCGAAACATGTAATTTGAGTAATAGCAGGTGCATTGACTATTTCTTGTGGCTCATCTATGGTTGTAGTAGATGTTTGTGTGCATCCATTAGAATCCGTAATAGTTAATGTATAAGTGCCACCGGAAAGATTGGAGATAGATGGAGCCGAAGACTGACTGCTCCATGCATACATGTAATTGGGTACTCCGCCCGATACGGTGGACACAATACTTCCATCATGAGAATTATGACAAGTAGGGTTGGTGGCTGTAAGTGAAATGATTATGAGCGAAGGCTGAGTAATGGTATCCGTTTTAATCACGGAACATCCATTTTGGTCGGTAACGGTTACTAAATAAATACCTGCAGGCAAGTTGCTTATAGAACTGGTATTTCCTGGTATATTCCAAGTATAGGAATAAGTACCAGTACCTCCTTGAACTGATACAGAAATAGACCCATTTTGAGCACCAAAGCATTGTATATTTTGTTTGAATGTTGTGGCTTGTAATAGGGGTGGGTCTGTCAAAATAACTTGTTGTTGGGCTTGGCATCCGCCATTGTCCAATACTAAAACATTATAAGTGCCTGGTGCCAGATTGGTAAATACCGAATCGGTTGTTTGTGGTCCACCATTGAGTGTATAATAATTACCACCAATAGTATGAACATGAATTTCTCCGTTTGTTTGTCCATGACATAATGGATTTTGAACATCAATAGAAATAATTTGAGGTCCTTGTGTATTTTGAATAGTAGCAATTTGACTTGAAGTGCATCCTACCGCATTTTGAACAACAACGGTATAATTGCCTGCATTCAAATTGGTATAGTTGTTTTGTGATGAATAATTCTGACCGCCATCAATAGAATAAGTTAATGGAGTTAAAGGACTTGTTGCCGTAATGGTGATAGAACCGTTTGGGGACTGACAATTAGTAACGGGTGTTGTTGAAATATTAGTAATAACAGGCAATGGATGTATAGATAACAATACACTGTCTATGGCATAGACGCAAGGACCAGAGCCATCAGGGTCATTGGTAGTAGCAATAAGGTAAATACTTCCCCATGAAATGTCGTTGGCAGACGGAATGTATGAAGTAGAAGGAATAGTCGCATTTAAAAATGTTCCACTACCGCTAGTTGTCCATAAAATAGTTGATGATGAACCACCCAATGTGGCAGAAATGGATGCTTGTTCGCCGGCACAAATACTAAAATCATTGCCAGCATTGACCGTTGCTAATTTATTTATTTGAACATAAATAGAATCTTTTGCATTAGAACATGGACCTGAACCATCGGGGTCATTTCCGTTTAAATATAAATAAACACTGCCATTTTGAATATCATTAACAGAAGGGGTATAGGTAGTAATTAAACTGGTATTATTGGCAAAATTACCATTACCCGACGAAGTCCATAAAATAGTGGTACTTCCCCCTGAAATGGTACCATTCAAATTTACAACATTACCTTCGCAGATAGTCTGGTTTGTCCCCGCGTGAACAACAGAAGCCTGATTAATAGATAACGTTAGTTGGTCGCTTACCGCAGGGCAAGAATTACTCGGGTCGTTAGTAGTTACTGTAAGTATAACCGACCCACTGCTGATATCTGCGGCACTTGGTGTATAGGTTGGATTTATTGAATTGACATTAACAAGAGTGCCTGTACCTGATGAAGTCCATGAAACACTAGAAGCACTTCCACCATAACTTGCTCCATTCACTTGAAAATTATTGTTGGAACAAATAATGGCATCTGAACCAGCGTTTACGGTTGCCGCTTGTTCGATGGTAACTGTATTAGAATAGGATGCTTGCGCACATCCGCCAGATGCGGGAATAGTATTAATAACCGTATAGGAGCCGCAAGTAGAAGCAGATAAATTTATTTCCCCTGTGCTGGTATTTACAAAAACAAGTCCCGAAGGTGTGGCTGAATATGTGCCATTACTTCCCGTTGTATGAGAAGGTAACGGATTTGTACTTGTTTGACAATAAGGTCCCGCATAACTGAATTGCGCATCAAAACCATTTGTAATAGTAATACTTGCACTAGAACTGTTTGGGCAACTGCCACCCACAGAATAAGTAATGGTATAAGTTCCTACAGCACTTGTTACTAAATCAATGGTTCCCGTTGAACTATTAATGGACAGTCCTGCGGGAGTTGAAGTAAATGTTCCACCCGGAGTATTAATAGTAGGTGTAGGATTAATACCTGTTTTGCAAAACGAACCTGAACTGTATGAAAAACTAGCATTCGCAAGTTGATTTATAGTAAGTGTCATAGCATCAGATGCAGAAGCACATGGTCCTGTGGTGTTCATAGTTAACGTTACATATCCTGCGCTGATATCTGCTGCACTTGGTGTATATGTAGGTGATGTTGTATTTCCATTAGTAATAACGCCACTTCCAGAAGTGCTCCATGTGCAACCAGTAGCACTACCTCCATAACTTGCGCCAGTGATAGTATATGTTGAACCGGAACAAATGGAAGCATCTGAACCCGCATTTGCTGTGGCAAGTGGCGTTACTGTAATAGTATGACTTTGGTATGCTTTACATGCTGTACTGTTTCCTACAGTATAAGTTACAGTTATATTTCCTGATAAACCACTTGGATTAAATGTATTTCCAGAAACACCCGTTCCTGAAAAAGTTCCACCCGTGTTTCCTGTAATATAATTGTTAAGATTGATACTTCCACCCGAAGCACACACAGTACCGGGACTGTTCCAACTGGCATTCCATGGATTGGTAACAGCAATAATAATAGACCCTGAACCGGTACAATGATAAGCACCCGTTCCCTGATTGTCCCAATTGTATGTTATGGTATAAGTTCCGGGACCTGCTTCATCGCCCCAGAAACCTGCAGCACCCCATGTAGCATAATACAAACCAGAGGCTGCCGGTGATATAGTCCATGTAAAAGTGCCTGCAGGGTGCCATGGGCCATAAGTAGTACATCCTGTGGCTGTATTTCCCGAAGCATATTGTGTTCCATTACCATCGTAAACAACCCATTCCATAGGGGCAGTTCCATCCTGATTGCAAACCTGAATAGTGTAGTTTGAGGATGGGTCTGCACCGGGTCCTGGCCAATACACGGTCAGTTCCGTATTTACATCCATCTGTCCATAATTATCCTGATAAATAATAACTCCATCTTCATAAATAGTAACGGCATTTTTGGCAGCATTGGCATGGGTATTAAATTGAAAATACATGGTAGGATAAATAGCACCACCAGCAACAGCGGAATCGTTTGGGTAAATAAATACACTGTCTTTGCAAGTCATAGTTGTTATCCCTGAGGGTGAAGTATGAATGCCTACCGTAGGACAAGGAGGTGCTACAAAAGTAATATCCCAACTGTTTATAGTTCCTACATCACCAGAAGCATTATCCACCACATGCAGTCGCCATGTGCCATTAGGATTAACTCCACTGGGAAGTATTACTTCTGGAATATAAGTGCCGGTGAAAGGAGCAGCACCACTCGTAATACTTATACTTGCATTGTTTTGCAAAATGGTATTAACAAAATTATCACCACTGCCACCACGATGGTTTACAACTAAGTGTTCATTATTTAACGGGTCAACCAGATAAATAGACAAATCGCCGTCATAAGTGTGTGTAATATTAAATTTGATATTACTTATCATGGCAAGCGGTGAAATACCCGATACTGTTATATCCGAGTAAACGCCTGAAGTGTTATTATCGGGAATGGAATAAGAAGTTGTATTGGAAAATGTTTGTCCATACAATGAATGTATGATACCAATAAAGATAATTAGCAAAATAAAAGATTTTGTTTTCATAATGCTTATAAATTTAAGTGTTTGATTTTTTCAAAACGGTCAGGATTTTTTTGGAACCATTGTTGTTTTTCATCATGATAGCGGGCATTATCCAGTTTTGGATTACCCGTGTCTTTATAGCGTGGAAAATCATCGGGAACCTGATGGGCTTTTAAATATTCTTCCGATGGATAATTGGGAACGTCTTTTACGGTTTCCACATTTGCCTTTGTTTTTTTTACAACTACACTTTTATCGTTTTTTGATTGAGTTAAAGTTGTTGTTTTTTCCTGATTTTGGCTGAACAGCAAAAAAGGAAAAAGAAGTAATAATATTGAAAATATTGTTTTCATAAGAAAAAATTTTATTATGCAAATGTACAACAATTCTTTTGAAAAAAAGAATTTTTTGTTGTAGAGATATAAAATTTTGTGTCTCTACGAATGGGTACGTCCTTGCAAATGTAATGAAATGAAGTGAAGCGAAGCAATCTGATATGGGAACTTCTGAGGTTTGTATTTTTTAAAACCGAAAAGTGCGCAAAGAAATAGATATCAACACTTTGCGACCTTTGCGTCTCCTTAGCGAACATTGCGGTTATATTATTTTTTGCATTTTTCGAAGTGCCCATAAGAAAAAAGATTACTTCGGTTCCTTCAGCAAGTTCATGACAACGCCTCGCAATGACGATATAGCGAAACGTATGCGAGTAATTTTTGATAGAGACCATTCATGAATGGTCTCTACGTTGTTTGTTTTTCTTTTATCGCATAGAATTAACAGAAATAATACCTGTAAGATGGTCGTATCGGGAAGAATTATTTTTCCAATAAACGAAAATATAATAATCGTTCTCGGTTTCGTAATGATTTCCTTCTATAAAACCAAAATCAGCGGCTTTGCTGGTATCGCTCATAAAAGCATAAGCATAATCGTAAAATCCCTGTTTCAGGTACAATGTGAGTTCATACCCCTTGCGGTCATAATTGTATTTTAGCATATTTTCCTTAGTATATTGCCAGTGATTAAAATTGCCGGCAATATACAGGTTCCCTTCGGACAAAGGAATATCATAGGGTAAAAAGAAATGAATATATACATAATCTGCCTCTATGCGACTATCTTCGCCCATACTGTTTTTAATTAAAAATCTTCCGTTAATATCCTGCCATTGAAAATAAACTTTAAACGTTTGCTTTTCGTCGGGAAGCATAATAAAATGATAGGCAGGGCTGATATACGTTATTTGTTGAACCCGTTCTGTTTGATATCGTATGCTTTTGGCATCAACCCAGCGAAATTCGCTACCGCCTTCAAAAAGATTACCTTCTTCGTAATTATAAAATAACTCATTATCTTTTACAAATTGAGGTTTTAAATCGCGAAGGACATTGTCAAAACGAAAGTTCTGACTGACGATGACGCTAATTTCACCAAAGGGATTAAAACAGGGAAAACTGTTGTTAAGTGTGAAATCAATTTCCTGCGATGTTTTCATATATTCTGCCAGCGTAGCCCTGTGCACTTTTGCGGTAATTTGAGTTAACGGCTCGTAAACAAAAAAACGTAACGATAATACCGGTTTGCTTTGGTCGTTTTCATGAATCAGTGCTAAATAGTTTCCACTTAATTTGAGTTTTATGTTTTCGTTGGGAATAGTAAACTGATAATGAATATAATGTTGAAGTGTATTGAATGAAAATAAATATTCGGTAATAGGATTATCGTTAAACCCTTCGGCATAATCGGTAAAACTTAATGGCGAAGGATTCCAGTCCTTGTCGCAATGAATAATAGTAAAATAATAATTTTGTGGATTCGTTTCAAAATCATCAAACTGTATCATCAACGTGTCGTTGCTATTCAACTGAACAAAGGGATATGACAATTCAAAGCCGAGTTTATTTATCAGCGGTGTATGTATGGTGGACTTGTAAATATAATCGGTATAGCGAATTGTACTCTGGTCGTAATAGTCTTCTTGTGCCATTAAAGTACCAAAGGCTAAACACAGCAGTAATGATAGAAAATATTTTGATTTTATTTTATCCATTTATTCTCTTTATACCAATCGATGGATTCTTTAACACCACGGTCAAGGTCGTATTGGGCTGTAAAGTTTAATTCCTGTTGCAGCGGTTCTATTTCGCATCGCCAATTCATGGTGGACAAAATATTATATTTGTCTTTATTCAGCAAAGGTGTTTTGCCAAACCATCCATAGAAAAATTCCAAAACGGTAGAAATAATTTTAACTATAATTAATGGAACGCGTATTCGAAGGGTTTTCTTATGGAGATGTTTCTTGATAATGGCAGAATATTCTTCAGAAGTATATTCTTTTCCATCAGAAATAATATATGCTTTATGTACCAAATTCGATTCCAGTGTATCAAAAACAGTGCGGACCAAATCTTTTACATATATAAATGTTAGATGTTGTGTTTTAAAACCCATATAGGGCTCCAGCCCGCCGTTGATAGTCTTTATCAATACAAAATAATCTGTTTCACGAGGTCCATAAATACCTGTTGGTCGAAAAACAATCCATGGCAACGTAGTAGATGATGTCAGGTATTGTTCTCCTTTTAATTTACTTCTACCGTATTCCGTATTGGGATGAGGAATGTCTGTTGACTTTATTGGCTCAAGGGTAATGGGGTTGCCAGGTCCTAATGCCGCCAAACTGCTTATTTGTACATATTTTTTTGGAATAATCTTCGTTTCAATAATGGCATCGATAAAATTTTTGGTACATTCATAATTTACCCGCATAAAATCTTCAATATGCTTTGCCTTTGTTACACCTGCGTTATGAATAATAAAATCAAACGAACCGTTTTGTTGGGTATATGCAATAAGTTGTTGTTTTAATTGTTCCTTATCGTGCAGATTCAGGTATAAAAACTGAATACGCTCATCGGTCAAGTATTTTTTGCTACTGGTTTCTCGTATGCCTGCTACTGGCTGATAGCCTCGTTTCAGGGCTTCTTCCACCATAAAACTTCCGACAAATCCACTGGCACCGGTAATTAAAACCTTTTTCATAAATTATTGAATTTCTTTAATCCAACAACGGCGTGATAAATGTTGACGATGTTCAAAATTTTTCCAAATGGTTAACGCTTTGGCATTTTCTTCTAATTGTGGTCCACTAACAGCATATTTGAATCCGGCTACTATATAGGCTTTGGTTAAATAATAAAAATACAGTGCTACTACACCTTTGTTTTGATATTCGGGTGTTACGCCGTTCAAGTATAATTCTATGATTTCACGTTTTTTGAAAGCACGGAGCAAATACCACCATCCTAATGGAAACATTCTACCGTTGCATTTTTGAAGTGCTTTGGTGAGTGAAGGTGCTGAAACACCAAACCCCACTACGTTATCATTCTTGTCAAGTACCATTTGCACAAAGCGTTTATCAATAAAACCAAAATACTGGTCCACATACGATTTTATTTGCCTGTCAGTGAGTGCTACAAAGCCGTATAAATCTTTAAATGCATCGTTCAGTGTATAAAACAATTTATTCCCATAATGTAATAAATCCTTTTTCGATGTTGTTTCGAGCATTCTTAATCCATATTTCTCCTGAACCAGTTTTGCCATACGTTCCAATTTTTCAGGTATTTCGTTTGGAATGGTAAATTCGTTTTGCAACCAGTCCACATCTTTACGAAAGCCTAATTGCTCCATGTGAGTAACATAATAGGAATAATTATAAATGGAAAAAATATTGGACAGTTCATCAAAACCTTTAATGAGCATACCTTCATTGTCCATATCGGTAAAACCAAGTGGACCGTGTATCTCTGTCAAGCCCAATTCTTTTCCCCAATTTTCTACTGCCTGTATCAAGGCTTTGGAGACTTCCAAATCGTCTATAAAATCAATCCAACCAAAGCGAATGCGTTTTTCGTGCCATATCTCATTAGATTTTTGATGAACAATAGCCGCCACGCGTCCAACTATTTTATTATTCATATACGCCAGAAAATACCGTGCATCGCAATAATCGAAAGATGGGCTTCCTTTTTTTAACGTTGTCCGCTCACCCATGCGCAACTGTGGACACCAATATTTGTTCCCCTTATATAGTTTATACTGAAAATTGATAAACTTTCTTAACTCGTTATTGCTCTTAACTTCTTTAATGGTTACTGTCATATATTTCTTTTGGTGAATTGTAAACACAAAGGTAGTACTTTTTTGGTTATCCGAATAATTCATCGCTTCAAAAATTATACGGAAAGTTAATTAAACTGTATAGTCATTAGCCATTAAGATAATATTTTCATATACCAAAAAGCAGTTTCACCTTTTTTTAAAAATTTCTACCTTTGCAAAAATTTTTGGGTATGAAATACAATTTTGGTGGTTTGGAAGAAAATTTTTCATCGTACGAGGGGTCAAATGTGGTTGTTATACCGGTACCTTACGATGGAACTAGTACATGGATAAAAGGTGCAGACAAAGGTCCTGATGCAATTCTGGAAGCATCGGCTAATATGGAATTATACGATATTGAATACGACACGGAATTTTATACTATTGGTATTCATACCTTCAACCCACTTGGTCCATTTCAATCGCCCGAAGAAATGGTTGAACAGGTTTATGAAAATGTAAAGAAACACATTTCTAATAAATATATTGCCTTGTTGGGTGGAGAACATGCAGTTAGTTTGGGTACTATAAAAGCACATGTCGAAGCGTATGATTCAGTGACGGTGTTGCAATTGGATGCTCACAGCGATTTGCGTGATGAATACGAAGGTTCAAAATACAATCATGCATGTGTTATGGCACGTACGCGTGAACTCTGTCCCGTTGTTCAGGTAGGTATCAGAAGTCAATGTGTAGAGGAACTGTCGTCGTTTAACCGAGATGATATTTTTTATGCTCACGAGATAGCATACAATAGCCGTTGGATTGAAGATATTATTGCAAGAATACGGACACATAATGTTTATATTACTATTGACTTGGATGTTTTTGACCCATCTATCATGCCATCTACAGGAACACCCGAGCCCGGTGGATTATTGTGGTACGAGACACTTGAATTGCTTGAACAAATACATCGTCATCGCAATGTAGTAGGATTTGATGTCGTAGAACTATGCCCCAACGAACAAAATAAGGCACCCAATTTTTTGGCTGCTAAACTTATATATAAAATGATGGGATATAAGTTTTTTCTTTAAACTAAATAAAATTATTATATGAAAAAAATGACAAAAAAAGAAATCTTAAAAGAAACCATTCAGCACATAGACATTAAAAAAATTGACAGCACTGCACTCATTGATGCAATGCGGCACATGTCGTTTGCCTCGCGTGAAACATCCAATGCTTCCGATATTTTTATGAGAATGTTGCGCGATAAAAAATGCAGTATTATTTTAACCATTGCTGGAAGTACCAGTGCTGCCGGTTGCATGCAAGTATATGTGGACATGGTTAAATGCAACATGGTGGATGCCATTGTATCTACCGGAGCATCTATCGTAGATATGGACTTTTTTGAAGCGTTGGGTTATAAGCATTATAAAGGCAGCCCTTATGTTGATGACAAGCAATTGCGAGATTTATACATAGACCGCATATACGATACCTTTATAGACGAAGAAGAATTGCAGCATTGCGACGCAACCATTGAAAAAATTGCCGACAGCCTTGAGCCCCGTCCCTATTCTTCACGAGAATTTATTAAGGAAATGGGCAGATACCTGACTAAAAATTCAAAAAAGAAAGATTCGTTGGTACAAGCAGCCTTTGAACATCATGTGCCTATCTTTTGTCCAGCCTTTTCTGATAGCAGTGCTGGCTTTGGGCTTGTAAAACATCAAGTAGCACATCCCAAAAAGCATGTAACCATCGATTCAGTGGCCGATTTTCGTGAACTTACCGAAATTAAAATCAAAGCCCAAGATACAGGTATTTTAATGATTGGTGGTGGCGTTCCTAAAAACTTTACGCAAGATACGGTTATTTGTGCCGAAGTATTGGGATACGAAGTGCCCATGCACAAATATGCCATTCAGATTACTGTTGCCGATGTTCGTGATGGCGCCTGTTCCAGTTCTACATTGAAAGAGGCTTCATCGTGGGGAAAAGTAGATACTACTTATGAACAAATGGTGTATGCCGAAGCAACTACGGTGTTGCCATTAATAATCAGTTATGCTTATCATTCGGGAGCATGGAAAATGCGTAAACCAAGGGAATATGCCAACATATTTTAATAATTTTTTAAAAAGATTTTTTTAAGAAAAATAGTTAATACTTTTGAAAAAATATTATAATTAACTATAAATGTACAAATTTAAAAAAAACAGTATTATTTTAGTTGTGTTGACAGGATTAACTTTACTGTCATGTAAAAAGTATCCTGATGTTCCTATGTTTAGCATGCGTTCTAAAACAGAAAAGCGATGTAATACATGGAACATGAAAACATGGATACAAAACGGCTATGACAAAACAAGTGATTTGGTCCATTTTTTTATTTAATCTATATATTTTATGTTTTCAGGAATTGTTGAAGAATCCGCTCCTGTAGTAAAACTGGAGTATGAAGGTAGCAATTTGCATATTACGATGCAATGTTCGTTTGTAAAAGATTTAAAAATTGACCAGAGCATTGCTCACAACGGCGTTTGCTTAACCGTTGTAAAAAAAAACAATACAACCTATACTGTAACTGCTGTAAAAGAAACGCTGGATAAAACTAATCTTGGTTTGTTAACAGTGGGCGACAAAGTTAATTTGGAACGCAGTATGACGATGGACAAATTGCTGGATGGGCATTTGGTGCAGGGTCATGTTGACCAGACGGCTGTATGCAAAGAAGTAAAAGAAGCAGACGGCAGTTGGTATTATACCTTTGAATATGATGCTTCCAAAGGGAATATTACGGTAGAAAAAGGTTCTATTGCAGTAAACGGTGTAAGTTTGACGGTGGTTCATTCGCAACCAGGAAAATTTAGCGTTGCCATTATTCCATTTACGTATGATGTTACTAATTTTCATCAAATAAAAACAGGAAGTGTCGTAAATTTGGAATTTGATATTATTGGAAAATATATTCAACGTATATTAATGGCTCAACTGGAAAACTGGAAAGAATATCTGACCAGTAAATAGCCATAGCCATGAAATTCTTGATGTTCATATTCGTTGTATTTTTTTTATACAGTTGTAATGAATCGGAAATACAAGGATATCGCTTAAAAAAAAATGGCATATATTTTAAATTAATTGCATTGGGTGAAACTAATACACCAATAGATACAGGTTCTTATGTTACTTTTCATATTCAATACGCTATACCCACCGATTCTCCTTTTTTTGATGCTATTAGAACTGTACGTATTGATAAGCCGCAGTATCCCGGTTCCATTGAAGAATGCTTTTTAATGCTTTGTGAAGGCGACAGTGCATCATTTTTTATCAATGCTGATAATTTTTTTAATAAAACACTGGGAAGTTCCTTGCCTGACTTTTTCCCAAACAATAGTTACCTAAAAATAAACCTGCGTATTTTTTCAGTAAGAACAGAAAAGGAATACCAAAAGGAGAAAGCCGAGTTTTTAGCATGGATTGAAGATTTTGGTGATTATGAAAAAACCGTACTGAAACATTATTTATCGCAGCGAAATATTTCCTATTCTCCTTTTGATACGGTGATATATAAAATACCTGAAATAAAGGGTTCAGACAAAACAGTTAATTATGGAGATACCGTCGTTATTCATTTTGATGGTTATTTTTTAAACGGTAAACGATTTGACAGTACACGTCGCCGCAACGAACCGTTCAGTTTTGTATATGGTACGCGATGGCAAGTCATCAAAGGACTTGAAAACGCCATTGGGCAAATGCATGAAGGCGAAAAAAGTATTTTTATAATTCCTTCGTTTATGGCATTTGGTAATGTTGGTTCATCTACTGGCATTATTCCTCCCTATACCTCGGTTATATTTGAAGTAGAATTGCTGCATATCGGAAAAAAATCATAATCATTGACTTATAGGTCAAAAAGTAAGCAGAAATCTTCTAACGGATTTTAAACCCAAAAAATGAGGTTTGACGGGGAATACAGAGAGAAAAAATACAAATAGTAGCAAATAGTTATTAATATTAATTTGTTAATAACTATTTTATTAAATAATATTTCGTAGAGAATATATTATTATATTTGCGTCATGTATATACAATATTGCACACATAAACAAAATGGGAAGTAGAGACAAAAAATTTTGTGTCTCTACTTCTTATTATGTCGGAAATACAGGGAAGCCGGCAAAATAAAAATGGAAGTGAAAGATAGACAAGGGATAGAATATGTTACTGCATTTAGAGAAGAAATACGTTGCATGATAAATGAAGACACTATTCAATTGAATTTGTTTTCAAAAGATATCGAAGAAGAATTAAAGTTGATAAAATTAACTGTCCTTCAAATAAACAAACACCATGAGGAAATAAAAATCACCGAATTAACAGATATTCAAAAGGAAATTTTTAAAGAGTTAAAAAT
>Ga0302253_1000333_pt1 | contig 41523 bp, 38 predicted proteins | sample AAG_RA_Trp_MG_FD_193537 | JGI IMG/M metagenome (GOLD analysis project Ga0302253, IMG submission 193537) | Enriched activated sludge microbial communities from anaerobic digester in WTTP, New Holstein, Wisconsin, United States - AAG_RA_Trp | ecosystem: Engineered > Bioreactor > Anaerobic >...
CGTGAAGCTGCTTGCGTCGTTCAAGCCTGAAGGCACGACGTTGATGCTTGGCAAGACCAAGCACTGGGTACTGCATCTTGTGGACGTCATCCTCGAAGAGGTCATGACGCACAAGAAGTTCAAGGATTGCGGCGATGACAAGTCAGACCGCAAGGTCGGTCACCTTGGCGTCTTCTACGGCTTCGTCTTCCTCGCCATCGTCACCGCCATCGTCGCCGCCGGTCACTGGGGTGGCAAGGTGTTCCCGGCCATTGCCCTGCATACGCCGATGCCCCTGCTGTTCCCCGTCAAGATACTCGCCAACATCGGTGCCGTCCTCCTGCTCGGCGGTCTGGCTCTGCTGACCATCCGCCGTCGCAGCCTCGACCCCAAGAAGTCCTCGTCGAACTACTACGACTGGTATCTTCTCGGAGTCATCTGGGCTGTCGCCGTCACCGGCGTCCTGAGCCAGCTGTTCCGCCTTGCGGGCATCGCTCCGGTTGCCTACTTCGTCTACTACCTGCACCTCGTGGTGGTCTGGATGCTGTTCGCGTACCTGCCCTGGTCCAAGCTCGGGCACCTTGTGTACCGTACCGCCGCCATCACCTATGTGCGCGCAATGGGTCGTCGTTAGCAGAACACCGGTCGGCGCGCTGCGGCGCGCCGACATCAGGACGCAAACCGAGAATGCAACTTTCTCCGAAAGAGAATCAGGAGGCCGAAATGTCTGACGAAGGTCGTAGAATGTTCAAAATGGATGCCGTTCTGGGCCTCATCGCCGGAAAGAACGGGGCTGCCGTGTCCGATCTTCTTGGCTACCTTGCCCAGCGTGACCTCGCCGCCGAGGACGAAGCCGCTGTGGCACCCATCGCCAAGGGGTGGCTGTTCAGCCAGCATCCTCCGTTCATGCAGTGCGCCTACAGCGAAGTCGGCAGCTACGAAGACTGGGTGAAGAAGGAATGTGGCCGACTCGGCGACAACGTGTCGCTTCAGCCCATCCCCGCTGCCGAACTCGCCGCCATCAACGGCGTCCTCGACCGTATCGCCGAATATAAGGCGACCATTGCCGCACAGGCTGGCGAAATCGAGGGCCTCAAGGGCCAGGTGAAGGAACTGACCCCGTTCAAGGGGCAGGCCGCCGACCTTGAGAAGAAGCTCGCCCAGAGCGAACAGAAGGTACAGGGTCTTAACGGCGACATCGGCAACCTGCGCAAGGAGCTTGCTCCCTTCCAGGGCAAGGTTGCCATCGACGAGAAGGAAATCGAAAGCAGCGTGAAGGACATCGTCTCCCGCGCTGTGAAGGATGCCCTCAAGAACCTGCCCGTCGCCGCAGCAGGTGCCGCGGCCGTGGCCGGTGAAGCTGCCGCTGAACCTGCCGGTTTCGAAGAGTCCTCTTCCGAAGGTGGCGTGCCCGATACCTTCGGTTTCGGCGCCAGCGGTGCCAGCGACGACGGCTTCGGCTTCTAGTCGTCCCCCGTCCCCATGCCATCAGGGCCCGACCATCCGGTCGGGCCTTTTTCATTTCAGCCCTTTTCCTGTTGATGAAGCCTGACTGCGGGGGCAATGCGCTGAAGGCGTGGTGGTGGGGATTCTGATCAGGAGTATATTCTCATCAGGTTCACATGACCTGCGAATTTGGCTAATAGTAGTAGCATACACTATTGCCGACAGGTTGGCTGCCATGAAACTCAGGCACTGTCTTATCATCGTGTTCGCATGTTGTGCCGCTCTCTGGTCCGAGTCGCCCTCGATAGCCGATGACGCTGTGCGAACGTCTCTGGCAGGACTGGAGTGGCACGTCGTCACAGACGTCTGGCCGCCCTTTCGCATCGAGCAGGAAACGGGGCTTGTGGGCATCGATGTGGATATCCTGAAGGCGCTGAGCACCAGCCTTGGACTACGTCTGCGGATTTCACGGGCACCATGGGGCAGGTGTCTGAAGATGCTCGAGACGGGAGCTGCGGACGCCATGATCGGCTTGGCGAAAAGCGCTGAACGCGAAGTGTACATCAGGTACGTGCCGACGAGTTATTATACCTGCTCGCCCCGGTTCTACATTCTGGCCGGCGCAAGGCGCGCAGTCTTGACCTATGATGACCTCGAAGGGATGCGGGTGGGCTATGTCGCCCAGTCTCGTTACTTCGAGCCGTTCGACAGCGATACGAAGTTGCAGAAGTATGCGGTGCCGACAGAAAGGCAACTGCTGGAATTGCTTCTGGCAGGACGTGTGGATGTCATGGTGGGCACGGACTGTCAGGTCGACTACGAACTGGCAGAGGCTGGATTGCTGGAGAGAGTGGTCGTCGCGCCATACCGGCCTGATGCCCATACCCGATTGTATCTGGGCTTTTCCAGAAAATCCCGGTTTGTGCCACGGATTGCATTATTCGATGATGCGATGCGCGACCTGCTTGAGAAGGGGGCGCTGAAGCAGATTCGCGCAAGCTACCTGCCCGATTCGAGTATGTCCGGGCGTTGAATCCGGGCTGACGGGGCAGCGCGAACCTGCCTTGCATCACCCGTGTCTGCCCTGTTCAGCCCTTGATCACCACAACCGGTCTGAAGTGGTCGACCACATCCACGAGTAGGCCGTCCTGTGCGGCAAGAACCGGGGCAATGGGTTTGTAGGCGTCAGGGGCCTCGTCGAGAACTCCCTTGTCTGTGCGGCAGAGAATGCCATGCATCTGCCGCTCGAATGTCTTTTGCTCGATATGGGCGCGCGCCTTCTGTCGCGACATGACCCGTCCTGCGCCGTGTGAAGCCGACGAAAGATAGTACGCGTTGCCGAGGCCTCGCGTGATGTATACGCCGTCACGCTGATTGGCGGGGATGATGCCCGGTTGTCCCGACGCGGCGGGGGTCGCACCTTTGCGATGCAGTACGTTTGCGCCATCGACCTCGGCGTGGTTGTGGTTCTCGTTGATTGTAGATGCCAGCAGGTGCGAGATGGTGGCTTCGTCCAGCGATGGAAAGGCCTTGAGGACAAGTGCGAGCATGGCACGCCTGTTGGCCAGCGCGTACTCCTGCGCCCATTGCATATCCTTGAGGTAAGCCTGCCCCATAGGAGTACGCAGCGCGAAGAGGCGTCCTTGCCGCATGTACCACGCTGCTATGTCCCATCCCGGACGGCGTGAGCCGGAATGCAGCGTGATGCCGACTTCGCTTCGGCTGTTGACCCCCACCTCGATGAAATGATTGCCTCCACCGAGGGTCGCCATCTGGCGCGCGGCCTTCGCCACCACACTTGCCGTCAGCCCCTTGTCGCCGGATGCTGAAAGGAAGCGCGGAGCATCGAACTCTCCGGGCCCTCGCATATCGGTTCCCACGGGGATATCGTGCAGGATGCGATCGAACAGTCGCTGACGCGACAACGCGTCGGGCAGCAGTTCGTCGACTGTGCGACCTGTGTTGACGTGGCACATGCCGCAACCGATGTCGTAGCCGACGAAGCCCGGACTGATGGTGCCTTCGAGAAGGGCGACTCCGCCGATGCACAGGTCGTATCCTGCATGGACATCGGGCATGATGGCGAGCCTGACGAGACAGTCGAGGGAGAGGACGTTCTCTATCTGTTCCCACGCCTTGTCGTCGATGGCGTCAGGGGGGAGCGTGAGAGCGAGCCTTGTATCCTTGGCCGCATCACGGGTTTGGCGCGGTGACGCCGTACCGGCTGGTTCAGGGCGGTCTTCGCCCGTCCTGTTCTGGCCTCGTCTGTTCATGCCATGCCGATTCATGGGTGCATGATAAGGGCGTTTCGCATCCGTGTCACCCGACCCCGTACATTGCCCGCCGAGTTGTCTCTTCACGGCGAGGACGACTATGGTTGGCTTCGGAACATGAGACGATTGCGCGGATAGTGGCAGGGCGGGGCGTTCCCCTCGAAACCGCGCGTCGGTGCGAGGGTGCGATAACGCGCTACACCGGGGTGTGGGGCCAAAGCCATGAGGCGACTTCGCGAGTACGGTGACCGTCGGCTGTTACCAGCTTTGAACAGGCCCTAATGACCAGGAATAGTGATGCAAAGAGGCTCACTGTCGTTGCGGCTGTCCGGTGCGCCGCAGGCACGTTGAGGTGTACCCGTGAAGAGGGGGCTGTCAGGGAAGGCTGGTGGCGGGCATTCCGCCTTTCCAGCGAACAATGAGGGGCTATCACGTCAAGACGCCCCACGGTGGTGCCGCGGGGCGTCTCGTTCATAAGGCGCGTCGTTGGTGGATGCTGGCTAATCCATCCTGAAGTCCACACGAATCTTGTAAAGCTTCGTGGCAGGCAGGTTGAGAATGGGGATGCCCGTGCGTTCGGTGATGCCGTCAAGCAGCGAGCATACCTGCTCCCACGAAGGGCAGATGCAGGTGAACCAGATGTTGTATTCGTGATTCCGCAGGTAGTTGTGCGTGACGTTCACGTGCCTGTTGACCTCGGCCACGAAGGCGTCGATGCGGTCTTCGGGCACCTTGGCGGCGCAGAGTGTGGAACGGAACCCCAGCTTCCATGAATCGAAGTTGGCTCCCAGACGGCGGATGACCTTGCGTTCGCGCAGGGCGCGAACGCGCGCCAGCGCTTCGCATTCCGTGATGCCAAGCGTCTCGCCCAGAACGGCGTAGGGTCTGGGCTCAATGGGAAATCCCGTCTGGATGATGTCGAGCAACCGGCGGTCGACGGCGTCCATCATGTCGGTGGAGGCTTTCCCTGCGCCGTGGTGACCTGCCGCCGTCCCGGACGGGTGACAGCATGCGTTGTGCGCTTCCGTCATGGCCTTCTCCTAGCGGCAGGGCGTCATACGACGCGGTTTGTACGAGCACAGCGGCTCTTCAGCCATGTGGTCACCCGACATGTTGTAGGCACGTGCCCGGCAACCGCCGCAGACCTTGTGATACTCGCAAGGGCCGCACTTGCCGGTGTATTCCTCCTGCGTGCGGAACTGCCTGAAGTGCTCGGACTTGCGCCATATCTCGGGGAAGGGCGTGTTCCGGACGTTACCGCAGTCGAGCTCAAGGTAGCCGCATGGCTGCACCTGCCCGGTGTGGCTGATGAAGCAGAACCCTGTGCCTCCAAGGCAACCACGTGTCATGGCGTCCATGCCGAAGTTGTCAGGGGTGACGGACACGCCCTCTTCCTTGGCGCGCTGGCGCATGATGCGGTAGTAGTGGGGGGCGCATGTGGCCTTGAGATGCATGGAGGTCGTCTTGCGGAAGTCGTAGAACCAGTTGAGCACTTCCTCGTACTCGGCGGCGGAGATGACCTGGTCGGAGAGACCGGCGGCCCTTCCGGTGGGCACGAGCAGGAAGATGTGCCATGCCACGGCACCGATGCGTTCGCACAGCTTGAAGATGTCCTTGAAGCTATGCAGGTTGTCGCGGGTGACCGTGGTGTTGATCTGGAACTCGATGCCCGCGTCGCGCAGGTAGCCGATGCCCCTCATGGACTGTTCGAATGCCCCGGGTACACCTCTGAACGCGTCATGGCTGGCGGCATCGGGCCCATCTATGGAGATGGAGCACCGTTGTACGCCGGATGCCTTCATGCGCTGTGCGTGTTCCGGCGTGATGAGCGTGCCGTTGGGCGACATGACGCAGCGCAGTCCCTTGTCCGTGGCATAGGCGATGAGTTCGTACACGTCGCCACGCATCATGGGGTCGCCACCCGTGAAGATGATGATGGGGTTGCCAACGTCGGGGAAGGTGTCGATGAGCGCCTTGGCTTCGTCGGTGGAGAACTCGCCGGGGTAGGGTTCCATGTGCGCCTCGGCCCTGCAATGCTTGCAGGCGAGGTTGCACGACCGGGTCACTTCCCACGCGATGAGCTTGCAGGTGGGGCTTCCATCTTCGAGGGTGCGTGGCCCGTGGGCAGTGGGATGCGCTCCCATGCCGCCGCCCGGATGTCCGCCCGGATGCCCGGCCGGGGGCCCGCCGGGGTGCCCGACCTTGGTCTTGATGTCATCCATCAGCGCACCAGCCCTTTGGCGAGAAGCTCTTCGGTGAAGTAGGTGATGATGAGGTCGCATCCTGCACGCTTCATGCCGAGAAGCGACTCCATGATCACGGCCTCTTCGTTGATCCAGCCGTTGATACCGGCTGCACGGATCATGGAATATTCACCGCTCACCTGATAGGCGACAACAGGCAGGTCGAAGTTGTCGCGCACCTGTCTGATGATGTCGAGGTAGGGTCCTGCCGGTTTGACGATGAGGAAGTCAGCGTCCTCGTCCACGTCGGCAGCGGCTTCGCGCATGGCTTCGCGGCTGTTGGCAGGGTCCATCTGGTAGGTCTTGCGGTCGCCGAATTGCGGTGTCGATTCTGCGGCTTCGCGGAACGGGCCGTAGAAGGACGAGGCATACTTCACCGCATAGGACATGACCGGGATGTGGGAGAAGCCGTTGGCGTCGAGTCCGGCGCGTATGGCCTGCACACGCCCGTCCATCATGTCGGACGGTGCCACGATGTCGGCCCCGGCTTCGGCATGCGAGACGGCGGCCTTGGTCAGTAGCGACAGGGTGGGGTCGTTGTGCACTTCGCCGGAGGTGTCTCCCTGTCGCACAAGCCCGCAATGACCGTGGTCGGTGTATTCGCACAGGCAGACGTCGGTGACGACAACGAGGGCGGGCCAGCGTTTCTTCAGCAGCCGTACGGCCTGCTGCACGACGCCGTCCTTGTTGTAGGCTTCGCTGCCCTTGTAGTCCTTGACCTTGGGGATGCCGAAGAGGATGACGGCACGCAGCCCCGTCTCCACGGCCGCTTCGACCTGCTTCTCCAGTTCCTGCAACGAAAGCTGGAACTGGCCGGGCATGGCCCCTATCTCCTTGCGGAACGCGGGTTCGTCGGTCTCGACCACGAAATAGGGCATGATGAGGTCGGCGGCACAGACCATATTCTCGCGGACGAGTTCACGCAGGGCCGCCGTGCGACGTAGCCGGCGGCCCCTGAAGAAGTCTCCCATCATCGCCCCCTACGCGCGGATTTCGTCGTCGGTGAGGTAGCAGGCAGGGTCCTGTGCCCATTCGTCGCCGTAGTAGGCTTCGGCGCGGGCGCGGAAGTTGCCGCCGCAGATGTTGAGGTAACGGCAGGTGGCGCAACGGCCGCCCACGTGCTTCTTCTTGTCCTTGAGCTTGTGCAGCAGTTCGATGTTCGGGTCGTCCCAGATTTCGGAGAAGGGCCGTTCGAGTACGTTTCCGAAGGTGTGGTTGCGCCAGAACTGGTCGGCATGCACCTGACCGTCCCACGAGATGCAGCCGATGCCACGCCCGGAGTTGTTGCCCTCGTTGTACTGGAGAAGCTCGAACACCTCTTCGGCGCGCTTCGGGTCTTCACGCAGCATACGCATCCATACGTAGGGGCCGTCGGCATGGTTGTCGACGGTGAGAACCTCCTTGGGCAGCCCGGCGTCGAACAGTTCGCGGGTCTTGTCCATGATGAGGTCGACGATGGCGCGGGTCTCTGCGTGGTCGAGGTCTTCCTTGATGAGTTCGGAACCGCGACCGGAGTACACGAGGTGGTAGAAGCAGATGCGCGGCACTTCAAGGTCGCGCAGAAGCTGGAACAGCTTGGGCACTTCACTCTGATTGCGCTTGTTGATGGTGAAGCGCAGCCCCACCTTGAGCCCTTCGGCCTTGCAGTTCTCGATACCCTGCAGGGCCCTGCGGTACGAGCCGGGCACGGCGCGGAACTTGTCGTGCACCTCTTCACCGCCGTCGAGCGAGATGCCGACGTAGGAAAGGCCCACTTCCTTCAGTTCGCGGGCCTTCTCCTTGGTGATGAGGGTGCCGTTGGTGGAGATGACGGCACGCATGCCACGCCCGGTGGCGTGCTTGGCAAGTTCGACAAGGTCCTGACGCACGAGGGGTTCGCCGCCGGAGAAGAGCATGACGGGTGCGCCGTACTGGGCGAGGTCGTCGATGATGGTCTTGGCCTGCTCGGTGCTGATTTCATCCTTGCCTTCGGGGTCGACGGCCTTGGCGTAACAGTGCACGCACTTGAGGTTGCAGCGCCGGGTCATGTTCCAGACCACCACGGGCTTCTTGTCCTTGGAGAACTGAAGCAGGTGGGAGGGAAGCTGGCCCGAATTACGACCATAGCGGAGCGCGTCGGAGGGTTCGACCTGGCCACAGTAAAGCTTGGAAATCCCGATCATTATAACTCCTGTTGGCTGCCCGGAAGACGCGTCGTGCCCCGATGGCGGGGCACGCGTCGATGGAACGGCGCGCTTCCGGATTTCGCGCCGGAACGTACTTTCTTGCGTCGTAATATAAGACCCGGCGGGGGTTAGGCAAGCCCGGATACGCTTGTGGGCGGTTGCCTCGCCTGCGTGATTACAGGGCGTTGCACGCATTTCGATAAATAGATGCAATCAGGCCGTGCGGGCATGATGCGAAAACCTCCGCCAACCATGGCCCAAGGGCATGAAAGGCGGAGGTGAAAGGCGGTACCGTGAGAGGCGAAGGCCCGTCTACTGGAAGGCGTCGGGCTTCGAGGGGGCCTTGGGGGCAGGGGGATAGAGCCAGTCGTGCACCTCTTTGCCCATGTCGGCGGAGACGGTCTGCACCACGGCCCATGTCGGGTCGGAAGGCATGCGTGCCTTGGTGGCGAACAGCAGATAGTCGTTGGTGAACTGGCGTTCCAACAGTGCGGTGTGCGCCATGGACCAGAGAAGCTGCCCCGAGGCCACGTCGAGAATCTCAATCTGCAACGAGACACGCGTGTCGCCAGCTGTTCCACCTTCAACGAAGTACGTCACATAGCCGCCCACGACCACCTGCGCTCCCTTCATGCGCGCGAGGCGTAACGCAATGTCCTGCCTGTACGGGGTGGCCTGGTCCGCGAATTCGATGACCGGAAAGACCCGCTGCTGAAGCCATGTCTGCCAGACCATGCGTGAGACGTTGGTTCCCACCAGCGTAGGGTGCTGCATCTGCTGCGTGACGCGAAGCGGCATGAACAGGGCGTTGGGCGGTATCTCAGGGCGGCCTTCGGGGCGGACCATGACCTGCGGGTAGCCGCGTCGCACCCAGTCGTCGAGGTAGAAGGTCGGTTGGCTGGCGAGGTCCATATCCACGCTGACGCGTGGCGGAGATGCACATGAGAGGATGAACAGTGTCGACATGGCGACAAGGATGGCTGCAAACCGGGGCATGGCGCGTCCGTTGTTCGGGTGTCGGAAAAACGCCTCCGAGGAGGTGTCTCCACGGAGGCGAAGCAAGAACGATGCCGGAAGGGATTACTGCAGTCTGGCTGTGGGCGCGGGCGACGTATAGGCAGATTCGAGGACCTGCTCGAACGCCCGGGATATGGATTCGTGCAGTTCAAGTCGCTCTTCGACGGAAAGGTGGTCGAATTCGGCCGACTCGGTCAGTTTCACCAGGGCGTCCATCTCGTGGCGGATGCGCCGTAGCCTGAAGAGCGCACAGGTATCCACAGGGGAGGCCCGTTCGGTCAGGAGTGCGAGTTCGCGCAGTTCGTCGGCCAGCGTGCGGAGGTTCTGCGGGGCGATGATGCGGGCCTGCTCACGGTGTTCGCGCCAAGAGCGCACGACGTTTCGCAACCACCGGAACATGCCCTGAAACCTTCCTAGGCTCCGCCGCCCGCGACGACCATCTTGAGCATCTGGACACCCACGGCGATGGCGAGGATGTACAACGGGCCAAGTGCCAGCAGAACCCTGCTCCATGGCAGCCTGTAGGCGTGTTTGACACCTATGACGGTGCACGCCACGAACCACAGCGAGCCGACCGTGGGCCCCAGCAGCGGCACGATGCTCACCACCGTGGGGGCCGCACTGTAGCTCACCACCCGAAGCATGGTACCGAAGTGTGCCTTGTCGGGCTGCACGAGGCGCATCATGAAATGGTAGGCCCCGGTGACGCAGACCAGTTGCAGGATGAGAGTGAACGGCGAGAGCATCAGCGTGGCCCCGATGCCGAACTCCTGCGCGATGCCGCCCAGAAGCGCATGCAATTGCGGGTCGTCGATGCTCGGGCCAAGCATGTTGAAGGTGGTGATGTACCACAGCCGTTCCATCAGCGACTGGAAGATGCCGAGCAGGATGAAGAAGGCCACCGGCCGCATGGACGGCCCGTCGGAACCGATTTGCGTGAAGAAGCGGGGCGCCCCGAACATGACGCGAAGAATGGTCTGGTACAGCCCGGGAAAGAATCCATGGCGGTCGAGGTTCTCCCACGGGATGCCCTCGCGGGGTTGCCCGGTGCCGTCGTCCGGATTGGGAGGTGTGCCCTGGGCCATATGCGTATCATAGAGCTTGCGCCAGCGGTCGCCTACGGATGAGACGGCGTCCCACACATCTCCCTTGGTGTCGCCCTTGCCCTTGGTGGAGGCAGGCGAGGCATTGTCGTCGGCACGTCCTTGCACGTACGGGGGCACTGCCCTGTCGGTGCGGTCGGCCTCGGGGGACGCTTCCGGTGCCTCGTGGCGGGGCGCACCGGGGATGACCGCGCCGGGGGGCAGCGGGTCGTCGCCGCTGTCTTCGGAGGTGGAGGCAGCAGCGGGTGCTGAAGCTGGTGCGTCGGGAGTGTTCGTCTGTACCGGTTGTTCGGGATATGCGGGCGTGTCGCCCCGGTCGCTGGCAGCGGGCATCCCGGAGGGGGCTGCCGTCGCATCGACGACTTCGGGCGACGCACTGGCGGGGCCCGTCGCGCCATGAGACTCTTGGGACGCGGGGGATGCGGAGGTCGCATGGGAATCGCGGGTCACGGCCTGCGGTATGGTGGCTTCCGGGTCGCGGAAGCGGAATTTGCAACGGCACTTGGGGCAGGTGGCGATGGCTGCGGAAGGGGGCAGCCTGCCTTCGTCCACCTCCCTCTCGAAGCCGCATTCAGGACAACGTATGAGCATGGGGTTTCCTTTATGCCTGTAATGACAATGGGAGTGTATAGCGGGACGCAGCCCAAGGCAAGGGCGTGACGCCGTTTCAGGCGTCGCGGAAGTAGAGCGCCGCATCACCCCAGTGCCGTGCAGCCGCTTCGAAAGCCTGTCGTGGAAGCCCGGGATATTCGTGGCTGAGTCGATGTAGCGACCTGCCTGCGGCAATGTCGAAAGTGCGTAACCGCGCTTCGATGGCTTGCCTGTCCTTCCCGGTCAGGCTGTGGTGCAGGATGGGGTGCCCCGGCAAGAGGATGAACCCTCCATGCAGCCCGGTGACCCGTTCATGGATGCGTCCTTCGAACCGGACGCCGGGGGCGTTTCGGAACAGGCGTAGTTGAATGTCGGGCCAAAGGCCGAATCCGACGCGGATGTCGTGCCCGTCAGGCAGAAACGTGTGCCGCGGCAGCGCGATGCCACCAATGCCGCTGCTTGCCGCATGGCTTGTCCATGTGCGGATGCATGACCATGTGCCGGGGCTGAGGATTTCGTCGGCGTCGAGGTAGACGACCCACTCATGCGGGGTGGCATCCAGCATGGCATTGCGTTGCGCGGCGAAATCCGCATCAAGGGGGCGGCAGACATGGCGGACGGGCACGGCACAACCCGGTGTGCGGGAGGGGATGTCCCCATCCCATACTGCGGTCACCCCTGAAAGCCAGCTTGGGATTTGCGCGAAGAAGGTGTCCAGCCCCGGTTCATGCGGGTGGAGGATGGCGCAGACATGAAGGGGCGATACGCCCGAAGGCGGGGTTTTCCGGGGTGACAGGACAGGGGCTGGGTCAGGAGGCGACGGTGGCGAAAGCCGTGTCGCCATGAGGAAGAGCTTGCGCAACTGCCGTAGCAGGGGGCGTTCGTCGTCGCCTTGGTCGGCACAGAAGGTGACCAGCGTCGTCTCCGGGGCGACACCGGCGTCGTGCAGAAGAAGCAGCAAGGCCCACGGGGATGTATCGCAAAGCAGCAGAAACGGGGGCTTCGTATCCTGCTGCTTGGGAGACGTCGGGGCATCATCGTGGGGGGATGGCGTGGCTACGGCTGGAGAGTCGGTCGGGAGACATCCCATGGGGCCGTCGGGAGAAATGTTGCGGGCGCGTTCACTGCCTGCCTCCGTTGTGCGGTAACCTTCTGGATTCGTGGAGTATGTTCCCAGACGGGCGCGTGCCATGTCGGGCGACATGGAGCACAGTACCAGCCGGACATGTTCCGGTAAGGCACCGAGAAGCGTCTCGATTTCGTGGCGTGAAGGCGTGCCGAGCAGCAAGACGTGACGGCGTCCCCCGTGGGCTGCGAGGCGTGCCACGCGCTCCATGTCGCGTGAGACGTTGGACGCGGCAGGACATGCCGGGCCGGAGGTCGGGTGCTGGCTGCCACCCTGCTGCGTGCGGGGGGCACTGTGCGGGGGGGCAAGCGCTGCCTCACGGGGGGCGGACATGTCGGGGGAGGGCGCACACTGCACGAGGGCATCAGGGATGGGGGAGGCGCCAGCGGATGCTGTGGCCGATGCCGGTGGCGATTCGGGCTGTTCCCCGCAAGGCGTTTCGGGCGTTGCGCTTCCTAGCCGCCAGCGGAGTATCTCCGGCGTCCAGAGTGCATGAAGTGGCGGGGTGTTCTGCTGCATGGGCCATGCGTCTCCTGCCGGAACAATGCCCCGTCCCAAAGCAGGATGCAAGGCCGCATCACATTTTCGGGAGGTCTCGCTCACGGGAGAGAATAGCGCCCCGCGGGGGTAGGGAAGGGCTGCCTGAGCAGGCAGGGGAAGACCCTCTCGATGCGCCGCAACGGGCGAGGCTAGCCTTCCGGGATATTGCGCCCGGCATGGGCGAGTACGTCGTCGTAGATGTCGGCTGCCCGTTGCGTGATGCGGCGGATGTCGAACAGTTCGACGGCCTTTTGACGACCTGCTTCGCCCATGCGTCGGGCGACGACGGGGTTGCGCAGCAACCAGAGGATGGCTGCCGCATATTCTTCCGCATTGCCTGCCACGATGCCCGTCACGCCGTGCTGTACCAGTTCGAGTTGGGCGTTGTCGCGCAACTCGGGGCAGGGGTGCGTCACGACGGGCAGGGCCGCGCTCATGGCCTCGGCTATGGCAAGGCCGAAACTCTCACCCGTGTCATTGGCGTGGGCGAAGACGGAGAGGCGTCCGTAGAATGCCGCAAGTTCCTTGTCGTCGAGAAGGGGCGGCATGAAGCGTACATGTTCGCCTAGGCCATGGTCAGAGACGAAGGACTCGGCTTCGGGGATGCCGCCGACCACAAGGTAGCGGAAATCATGAAGTTCACCACGGAGCAGCGGCAGAAAGTCCAGCGCAAGGCGTGACCATTTGCCGGGGTCGGGGCGTGATAGCCTGCCGATGACGGGACGGCTGTAGTCCCGTGCGGCGGGCGGCGGCGTACCCTTGATGAACACCCGGGTGTCCACGGGGTTGTACAGTACGTCATAGCGGGGCGGCGTCGCGGGAATGCCGTGGACGGCCGCATACCTGCGGGCGCAGAAGTGCGAGACGAACAGGGTGCGGTCGATGCAGCGGGCTGCCGCAGAAGGGTCGTGTCTGCCGAAGACGTTGGTCTCGATGAAGCGAGGCAGGGTCAACCCAGCTTGTGTGGTACGGCAAGCTGCCCGTAGTGCCCTGAGAAGGGCAGGCGTGGGCCACCCGCCGCGGTGGATATGCACGATGTCGGCTTTGAGACGGCGCGCCCACATTCCCGGGTCGCCCCCTATATGGACGACAACGCCGGCCTCGCGCAGCATGTCACTTCGTGGCCCGTCCTGCGGAGACCAGACGGCACAGGTGTATCGGGTCGCATCCATATGGCAGGCGAGCGATTGCAGGACCTTTTCGGTGCCGCCGCAGCCCATGGAAGGTGCGATATGCAGCACAAGGCGAGGAGAGGTCTGGCCTTTCACTGCTGGCTCCGTTGACGCTGGGGGCAGTCGTATACCGGTTCGGGTAGGTGAGGTCTGTGTGGGCAATGCCGTGGCGACTTGCGGGGAATGGGGTCGCACCCGGTTGCTGCTGGCGTTCCGCACGTCAGCACGTCAGGCTTGGCACCGTGCAAGGCAGGCCTACCCCTGTGACAGCTTCCTGTAGAGATTGCTCGCCGCAAGGCGTTTGTTGGCGAAACCGCCCGGTATGCCCTGCCCGTCGGGCACGGTATGTCCGGCATGATCGGCCTGTCCCGTCGGGACGGCCTGTTTAGAAGGGGCAGAGGGGGCAGCCGGAGGCGCGGGCGCAGTGGTGGTCTGTCCGCCCGGTGACGCGAAGGGGAGTGTGCCGTGCGCGGCTGCGGGGGGAGGCGTCTGCCCATGGGCGGCAGGGCCACCGGGGGCGGCTGGCGCGCCGGTCTGTGGTGCGGGGCGTGTCGCCTCCTGTACCGCGGAGGGGGCCACGTGGGCTGGCGGTGGCATGACAGGCCTTTCGAAAGCCACGCCAGCTGCGGCTGGGGCCTGCGGTGTCGTCTGTCCGTAAGCTGCGTTGGCTTGCGCACGGGCCGCGAAACCCGCGGGCGGGCGTGGCAGACCGGGCATGACCGGGGCCCCACGCTGCGGCATGGCGGATGCGGGCGATTGGCGGGCCGCCACATCGGCGGCGGCTGCCTGCGCTTCGGGCGTGTTGACGATTTGCGCATAGGCACCGCGCAAGCCCGAAAGGACCTTGATGACCTCGTCGATGAGGTTGGGGTCGAGCTTCAGGTTGGCACTGAGCAGCCGGGTGCTGCAATAGAAGTAGAGCTTGTGGAGATTGTCTGCCAGTTCGCCGCCCTTCTCGGCGTTGAGGCTGCTGTCGAGTTCGTTGATGACGTCGAGCGCCTTGGAGATGAGCACGCCCTTACCGGCCATGTCACGGGCCGCCATGCGTTCCTTCGCCTGCGTCAGGAATTTGATCGCACCGTCGTAGAGCAGCAGCAGAAGCTCGCCCTGCGATGTGGTCGTCACCTGAGTCTGGAGGTACGCCTGTGCCGCCTTGTGCATGTATCTCTCCTTACTGCTTGCTGAGCTGTGTTATCTGGCTCTGGAGCGACTGGTTGAGCTGGTCGTAACGGGCGAGCGTGGCCGAGAGCGTAGCGAACTGGTTGCGCATGGTGCGTTCCCACTTCTCGATGCGCGAGGTCTCGCTTTCGATCTTCTTGTCGATGTCGTCCATGATGTCCGTGTAGTTGTTCTCAAGGACGGCCAACGTACCATTCTTGCCCAGCATGTCTGTGAGCATGCCGTCGATGTCGGCGGCCTTGCCCTGTTTGATGCGCACGCGGCTTGAATACGAACCGGGGGCGAGGTTGTCCACCTGCAGCAGAAGACCTCGAGAGTTGCCGTCCATGGAGGTCAGCGTGTGCGAGGCATCGTCGACCTTGGCGGGGCGGCCGTCTATGACGGCGTTGACGATCTTGCCTGAGGCATCGACCTCGTAGCTGACGTCATAGATGCCCGCCTTGGTCACGCCGTTGACCTTGGACTGGTAGGAGAAGTCGGGCGAGTCGGAGACGCCGATGCCATCGGCGGCGAAGAGTTCGGCCACCGCCGTGGGGTTGTTCTTGAGCGCCGCGTCGAGCTTCTCCTGATCGATGGTGAGCAGTCCGTAGTTGGGGTTGCCCTCCTCGGCGTTGGTGAGGATGCCTATCTGGGCGAGCGAGCTGTAGATGTCGCCGCGGTTGATGTTGCCATCCTTGTACTGGTACTCGAAGCCGGTGCTCTTGTCGGCGATGGCTGTCTTGAGCCGCGAGGAGATGAGCTGCACACCGTAGTTGCCGGTCAGGATAGAGCCTTTCTGCGCCTGAAAGAGCGATGCAGACTTGTCGGCACTGATGGTGGCCTTGTTGCTATCGACCTTGGTCTGTTCGGTGATCTTCGAGCGCACGGCGTTCATGCCGTCCACGAAGGCGGTGATCTTCTCCTTGATCTTCTCGATGTCCGTGGCGACCGTAAGCTGCGTCGTCCCCACATCCTTGAGGGAGATGTTGAGACCTTCGATGACGTTGGAGACCGTGTTGCTGGTGGACTTGAGCCAGCCCGTGGCGGGCCAGCCGTTGACGCGGAACTCCGCGTCCGTGGCCTGCTGCGTCTGCCATTTGGTGGGGTCGTTGCCCGGCAGCTTCGAGAGATTCGTGGAGGCGTCGATGGTGAGCGATGCCTCGGAACCGAGGTCCATCCCGTGCATCTGGAACGTCCACGCATTGCCGTTCTGTACGAGCGAGGCACGTACACCGGGGTTCTGCGGGTCGTTGTTGATGATGTTCTTGAGCCCGTCGAGGGTGGTGCCGGGGGGCACTGTCATGGTGCGCGTCGTGCCCTTGTAGGTATAGACGAACGACTGGTCGGTGGTGGAGGTGTTCACCTGTTGCGTCTTGTCGGCGAACGTGTCGTTGAACGTCCAGATACCGTTGCTGGCGAGCTTGTTGACTTCGATGCGGTAGGTGCCTTCCAGCGCGGCGGAAGAGGTCGTGGCAGAGGCGACGGCTGCGTTCGAGCTTGAAGCCGTCTTCACGAGGAACTCTTCGAGCGTGTCCATGCCGTCCACGACGTTCTTGAACGTGGCGAGTTCGGTACGCAAGTCGCCGAAGGCGTCCTTGCGGCGTTGCCAGTCCGCCTTCCACAGGGTGAGGCGGTTCATGGGCACTTGTTCGATCTTCTTCAGGCCGTCGATGACCTGTGCGAAGTCGACGCCGCCGCCGAGACCGGTGAAGTTGATACTGCCGGAAAGATAGTCAGCCATGTTCGCTCCCCTGTGCGGAAGTTTTTGCCTTGCACGAGGCTCATCCAAACGGATGCAATCCAGATGCCACGTGACTGGACGCAGGGGCTCCTGCCGTTGTTATCGGCAACGCGAGCGCAGAGCTTTAGAGCGGGAGGTCAGAACTGTCGACAGGCCGACTCGTCGGCACTGAGGGTGGTCAGTCGCGCGAGGGTGTTCCGGGCCGCATCGGGGTCGATGCCGCGTCGCGTCACGAGGTCGGCGAGGTTCTCTTCGGCATCGCAGGGGCGCAGGTAGAAGGGCTGCACATCGTCGTGCGACCACGTCGCCGCGGCAGTGAGGCGTATGAGCGACTGGATGGTGGGCTGGTCATGGTCGGCGGGCAGCAGCAACGCCGCCGGAAGGTGCTCGGCGAAGAAGGCTCGGTTGCGGCTGAGCCCCGAACCGAGCACCACAGGTGCACCGCCGAATCTGAGTATGCGCTCGACAGCCCCCTGCAGATTCAGGGCCTCGACACGGGCGACAGGCACCGGCAGGCTGTCGCAGCCACGGGTGGTGAAACCCTGCATGTGCACGAGGCCCCTGCGGGCATGGGTGACCGCCCACACCAGCATGCCGGGCAACTGGCACGCCCTGTCCGCAAGGGCGTGCATGTAGTCGATGCCCGCTGTCTGCGCTCCGGTGGACCGGGCGAGGGCCGCCGCGGTCGAGAGGACGAGCCTCAGTCCCGTGAAGCTGCCGGGGCCGTTCACACAGGCGATGCGGTCGATGTCGCCTATGGAGAGGTGCATACGGGCGAAGCCCTCTCGCAACGCCGGGGTGAGCAGTTCAGTCCCGCGTGAGGGGGCGTCCCACGCCTGTGCGAAGAGGCGCTGCCCGTCGCGCAGCACGGCAAGTTGCAGCAGCCCCTCGGCCGCGTTCATGATGAGGGTGAGACCGCTCATTGCCCGATGCGCACGATGTCGTTGTAGGTGGCAAGGAACATGAGACCCAGCAGCAGGACGAGGCCCATGCGCGTGGTCACCTCCTGCACCTTCTGCGGCACAGGTCTGCGGAAGAGCATCTCCAGTCCGAGGAAGATGATGTGCCCGCCGTCAAGGACGGGGATGGGCAGCAGGTTCAGCAGGCCGAGGTTGATGCTGATGAGGGCGGCAAGTGCCAGAACGCCTGTGATTCCAGAGTCCTTGGCTTCACGGCTGACCATCTGTGCGATCATGATGGGGCCGCCCACCGTGTCGAGGGGAACGACGCGTTCGAAGAGCTTCACGACACCCTTGCCCGTCATGGCTATCATCGTCCATGTCTGGCGTGCGCCGGTGACGGCGGCTTCGACCGGGGTCTGCGGCAAGGTCATGGTGGCACCGGAAGCCTGAATGCCGATGAGGAAGGCGTCCTCCTCGTCACCGAAGATGGTCTTGCGGGTGCGGTGTTCGGGCACGATGCGAAGTTCGTGCTGCCCTTCGTTGCGCGTCAGGCTGAGTGTCACGGGGGCACCCTTGCTGGCGGCAATGGCGTCGGAGACCTGGTCCCACCGTTCGATGGATACGCCGTCGATGGCGACGATGCGGTCGCCCGACTGCACGCCCGCAGCGGCAGCGGGGCCGCCTTCCAGTACCTTGCCCACTTCGGGCAGCACGATGAACTGCCCGTGCACGAAGGTCAGGCCCCAGTAGATGAACCACGCCAGAAGCAGGTTGAACACCGGGCCAGCCGCGATCACGATGAGCCTGTGCCATGCAGGGCGCGCAGAGAACATCTGCCCCTTGGTGAACCCCTCGGGAATCTCGTCGTCGCTTTCACCCGCGAGGGAGACGTACCCGCCAAGCGGGATGAGCGACAGGCGGTAGTCGGTCTGCCCGCTGCGCCAGCCGAAGATGCGGGGGCCGAATCCCAGTGAGAAGGTGTGGACGCCTATGCCCAGCACGCGGGCGGCGAGATAGTGCCCCAGTTCGTGGAAGAAGATGAGACCGCCGAGAACCAGAAGCACAGAAAAGAAGCTGCTCATGCCATGCCGTCCGTGTTGGAGTGTCCGGCCCGTTCGTACACGGTGCGCCTCGTCGCCTCGTCGAGGGCCTCGATGCCTTCGATGTCGTGCGGCGTGGTTCCGTCGTGCATGTCGAGGGCACGGGCGATGATGTCCGGGATGTCGAGAAAGCGGATGCGGTCGCTCAGGAAGAGGGACACGGCCACCTCATTGGCGGCGTTGAGCACCACGGGCATGCCGCGTCCTTCCCGGTAGGCGCGGCGTGCCAGTTCGAGGCACGGGAAAGAGTGTAAGTCCGGCTCCTCGAAGGTCAAGCTGCCGGCCTTGACGAGGTCGAGGCGCGGCACCCCCGCGTCGACGACGCCGGGCCACGTGAGGCAATAGGCGATGGCGATGCGCATGTCGGGTGTGCCGAGATGCGCAATCTGCGAACCGTCTTCGTATTCGACCAGCGAGTGGACGATGGATTGCGGGTGCACCACCACGCCCACGTCGTCGATGCCCACGCCGTACAGGTGACAGGCCTCGATGACTTCAAGCCCCTTGTTCATGAGCGTGGCGGAGTCGATGGTTATCTTCGCCCCCATGTCCCAGTTGGGGTGTGCGAGGGCATCACGGCAGCTGACTGCGGCAAGGTCGTCCCTTGAGCGGCCCCTGAAGGGCCCGCCCGAAGCGGTGAGGATGATGCGCCGCACAGAGGCCGGGTCGTGCCCCTGCAGGGCCTGAAAGATGGCGTTGTGTTCGGAGTCGACGGGCAGGATGACCGCGCCGCTTCCGGCGCAGTGGCGGCGGATGATGTCCCCCGCGAGCACGAGCGATTCCTTGTTGGCGAGGCAGATGACCTTGCCATGCCGGGCCGCCGCTTCGGTGGCGCGCAGTCCTGCGGCCCCCACCTGTGCGGAGAGGACGGTTCCGGCCTCCGGCAGGGTCGCCATGGTGGCATACCCTTCAGGGCCGATGTGGATGTGCGGGGCGTACCCGGCGGGCAGCAGGTCCCGCAGCTTTGCAGCGCCCGTGGCATCCAGTACGCCGAGGTGTTCAGGACGCCATCGTGCGGCCTGCGCGGCCAGCTTCTCCACATTTCGAGCCCCGGCCAGTGCCACCACCCTGAAACGGTGCGGATGTGCCTCGACGACGCGAAGGGCGCTGGTGCCGATGGAACCTGTGCTCCCCAGCAGGGCGAGTGTGCGCGGTGTCTCGTGCTCCCATTCCGGCGATGGCATGGCGGAGATATAGCGTATCATGCGTGCAGTCCTTCCGGCCCGAGGGCCGCAAGCTCACGTCCGAAGCGGGACATGAGGTCGAACAGCATTCGTATGTCGTCGTCGGTGGTTCGATGGTTGGCGACACACAGACGGACACCGGCGCGGCCGCGCACAAGTGCGGGGGTGAGAAAGCCTTCTCCCGACTGTTCGAGTCGTTGCAGCAGGGCGACCTGAAGGCGGTCGGTCGCGGCCTCATCCCAGTGCGGTGCCCCCGCCATGGCGGAAGGGACGAACCGGGCACAGGCGATGGAGAGGGCCACCGGGGCGAGCACCTGCCACTCGGGTGATTCGGTGCACAGGTCGTGAAAAAGCCGCGCCTGCGCCATGTTGCGCTCGATGATGCGTGCAAGTTTCGCCGTGCCGTATGTCCTGAAGGCGAACCAGACCTTCAGGGCGCGGTTGGCCCGACTCAGGATGAACGTGGTGTTCTTCAGGTCGTGTGGGCTTTCCTGTCCGAGATAGGCCGCCTTGGCCTTGAACGTGTCGGTCTGTACGGTGCGGTCGCGGAAGAGGGTGCAGCCGCATTCGAGGGGGATGAAGAACCATTTGTGCGGGTCGACGCAGACCGAGTCGGCCCTTGCGATGCCGTGCAGCAGCGAGCGACCGTGCTGCGTCAGCAGGGCAGCACCGCCATAGGCTGCGTCGACATGCAGCCACAGGCCTTCGTCGGCGCAGATGTCGGCCAGCGCGTCCAGCGGGTCGACGGCCCCGGCGGTGACGGTGCCTGCCTGCCCCACGACGCAGAAGGGGGCGAAGCCCGCCGCCCTGTCGGCGCGGATGCGCTCGCGCAGCGCCTCCGGGATGATGCGGCATGCCGCGTCGGAAGGGATGGCCCGGACGTTCTCGCTGCCGAGGCCAAGCAGGGCCGCCGAACGTTCGATGGACATGTGCCCCTGGTCGGAGACGTAGAGCACGGGCGTCTTGTCGAGCGCACACAGGCCTCGCGTGCCGACCTCCGGGAAGTGCGCATGGCGCGCGACGGTGAGGCCCATGAGATTGGCCATGGTCCCGCCGGAGACGATGGTGCCGCCCGCCCCTTCGGGGAAGCCCAGCAGTCTGTGGAACCAGCCGAGTACGATCTCCTCGAGCACTGTGGCGGCGGGGCCGCCCTTGAACGAGAGCGGTGCCTGATTGAGACCGGTGCAGAGCACGTCGCCGATGGTTCCGGCGGGTGCTGGGCTGGTGGTTATCCATGCGAGAAAGCGCGGGTGTCCGATGCGGGTGGCGAAAGGCGCCACATGGTCGGCGACCTCCTGCAAGGCGGCGTCCACGCCGATGCCCTCCACGGGCAGGTCGCCGGGAATGGTGGCGACGATGGCGTCGTGAGAGGCGGGATGCACCACCGGGGCGTCGGCGATGTGCGCGATGCGGTCGGCGATCATTCCGGCGACGCGGGTGAGGTCGCCGTGCAGGTCGTCGAGGTCGAGCGTCTCGAAGGGTGGCATGGTCGTGGTCTCCGCCTCCGGCATGTGTCCCATCAGAAGAACGCCAGCACGCTGTCGGCGGCGGCGTAGACGGGCACCACGAAGAGAAGGCTGTCGATGCGGTCGAGCAGACCACCATGACCGGGAAGCAACGTGCCCGAGTCCTTGACGCCGAGGGTGCGCTTGAGTGCCGATTCGAAGAAGTCGCCCAGCTGTGAGGCCGCGTTCAGCAAGACACCCAGCATGGCGAACTGCCACCACGGGCGCACACCCCACCACAGGCCGAGGCCCACGCACATGGCGATGCACAGCACAAGGCCGCCTATGCTGCCGGCCCAGCTCTTCTTGGGGCTGACGCGGGGCCAGATGCGTGCTCTGCCGAGGTAGGTTCCGATGTAGTAGGCACCGGTGTCGGAGATGAAGGCGGCAAGGGCCACCAGTAACTGGTCGCGTAGCGAAAGATGCAGCACGGGCAGCAGCAGGAGGGGGACATACAGCAGGCCTGCGGCGAGAATCTGGCCGTCGGCGAAGCGGCTTTCATCGTCGCCACGTCCCCAGTCGCCGAGGAACTGCAACGCGCCAGCGAGAAAGGCTCCGGCAAGGCAGCCCACGATGAGCCATGGCTTGTCGAGGTGCCCTGCCACCAGCATGCCCGCGCCCAGCACGAGGCCTATGGCCTTCATGTGCAGTTTGTCATTGCATGGCCAGAACATGGTGTAGAATTCGAGCAGGGCGAGCGATGACGCCACAAGCGCAAGCAGGACGAGAACCCAGCCCCCGAGGGCGAGTCCGGCGGTGAGCAGCAGGGCGAGGGCCGCGCCCGTTACGAGGCGCTGCAGGTGTGAGGTGGCGAGGGTCATTGTTCGATCTGCTCCTGAGTGCGTCCGAAGCGGCGGCTGCGTCCCGCATAGGTCTCGAGTGCCTTATGCAGTTCGGCGGGGGTGAAGTCGGGCCAGAGCGTGTCAGTGAAGTAGAATTCGCTGTAGGCACTCTGGAACAACAGGTAGTTGCTGATGCGTATCTCGCCGCTGGTGCGGATGACGAGGTCGGGGTCGGGCTGCCCGGCCGTATAGAGGCGTGCGGCGAAGGCCTCCTCCGTGATGTCCGCGGGGGCGACGCCCTCTGTGACAAGACTGCGGCACGCGCGGAGTATCTCTTCACGACCGGAATAGTTGAGCGCGAGGTTCAGCATCATGGCGTCACAATGGGCCGTGCGGCCTATGGCGTGTTGCAGGGCCATGCGCGTTGCCATGGGCAGGTCTTCAAGCGCACCGAAAACGTTGAGGCGTATGCCCTGTCTCTCAAGGTTGGCAAGCTCACGCCCAAGGAAGTCCACCAGCAATTCGAACAGGAACTTGACCTCGCTCTTGGGGCGGTTCCAGTTTTCGCGTGAGAAGGTGTACATGGTCAGGTGGCGGATGCCCACGGTGCGCGCCTCCGTGACGATGGCACGGGCGGCTTCGGTGCCCGCCTTGTGCCCTTCGCTGCGCGAGAGGCCGCGCATGGTGGCCCATCGTCCGTTGCCGTCCATGATGATGGCCACATGGGCGGGCAGGGCTGCTGCCGACACGGATACCTGTTCGTTGCGGGAGTCGCTCACGGTCTTCCTTGTGCGGGGGTTACGTGAATGTGGGGGGCCGTTGCATCCGTGCCCGACGCAGGTAAAGCGAAAGGCAGGCGGGCGAACCCGCCTGCCTGTCAGGCACGGCAAAGGACATTAGATGTCCATGATTTCCTTTTCTTTCGCACCGGCCTTCTCGTCGGTCTTGGCGACGAAACGGTCGGTGAGCTTCTGGACGTCCTCCTGCGCCTTGCGCAAGTCGTCTTCAGAGAGCTCCTTGTTCTTCTCGAGCTTCTTGAGCTGCTCGTTGGCGTCGCGGCGGACGTTGCGCACGGCGACCTTGGCCTCTTCCGCGTACTTGCGCGCCATCTTGCCGAGGTCTTTGCGGCGTTCTTCGGTCAGCGGCGGGATGTTGATGCGGATGATCTTTCCGTCGTTGACAGGGTTGAGGCCGAGGTCGGACTTGAGGATGGCCTTTTCGATGAGCGAGAAGGCGTTGCGGTCCCACGGCTGGATGGTGATGCAGCGGCTGTCGGGCACGGCAACGGAGGCCACCTGGCTGATGGGGGTGGGGGTGCCGTAATAGTCGACCTTGATACCGTCTACCAGCGAGGCGGAGGCGCGACCGGTGCGCAGCCTGGAGAATTCGCGTTCGAGCGCGGCAATGGCCTTTTCCATGCGCTCTTCGGCGTCGAGGAGAATGCTGTCCATATCCATATGTTAGCCTCCTTGTACGATGGTCCCGACCTCTTCGCCGCAGACCACTCGCTTGATGCTGCCCTTGAACATGTTGCACACGATGATGGGCACCTCGTTCTCCATGGCGAGGGTGATGGCCGTGGAGTCCATGACGCCCAGCTTGCGCTGCAGGGTCTCGACATAGGTGAGACGCGGGAACAGCACGGCGTCATCATGCTTCATGGGGTCCTTGTCGTAGACCCCGTCCACCTTGGTGGCCTTGATGATGGCTTCGCACTTCAGTTCCATGCCACGCAACGCGGCGGCGGTGTCGGTCGTGAAGTAGGGGTTGCCGGTGCCGGCGGCGCAGATGACCACGCGCCCCTTTTCAAGGTGACGTTCGGCGCGGCGGCGGATGTAGGGCTCGCAGACCTCCTGCATGGTGATGGCAGAGAGCACGCGCGTGGGGTGCCCGAGCTTTTCCAGCGCGTCCTGCACGGCAAGTGCGTTCAGGACGGTGGCCAGCATGCCCATGTAGTCGGCCGAGGAACGGTCCATGCCCTTGGCGGACGAGGAGAGTCCACGGAAGATGTTGCCGCCGCCGATGACGAGGGCAACCTGAAGCCCCATGTCCACGACGTCCGCGATTTCATGGCATATCTTTGAAACTGTGGCGGGGTCAATACCGAACTTGTTCTCGCCCGCAAGGGCCTCGCCGCTGAGTTTGAGCAGCACGCGCTTGTACTTGAGTTCGCTCATTCCGTCCCTCTCCGGAGGTTGGGGTTGCGTGAAGCAGGTGCCTGTGACCTACTTGTGTTCGAAGGGGCGTCCCCAGTCTCCTTCCTCTATGCGCAGGTGCTTGAGGAAGGCGTAGAAGGCCCCGTGGATTGCGTTGATGAACCCGGCACGGCCATCGAGAAAGCCGCGCTTGATGATGTAGATGCGAATGAAACGCCCCGCGCCGTGGCAAAGCCCGGCACAGAGACCGCCCCGTTTGCCCTTGGCGCGCAGGTCGTCGGCACCTTTCTGGGCATAGTCGTTGACCTTGTCGAGGTGCTGCCTGAAGCTTTCGTAGGGGTAGTGCAGGATGTCGCCCGTGAGCGTCCCCGTCTCCCCGTCGGGATGGAACGAATAGTGCGCGCCAGAGACCTCGACCCTCATGCGTCCGGCACGGAAGAGACGGAGCAGATGATCGGGATACCAGCCGCTATGCTTCAGGAACCTGTCGAAATACCATGACCTGCGCGGGATCCAGTAGCCAGCCTTGCCCGAATCCGCAGCCGTGGCGGCGAGGATGCTGTCGCGAAGCTCTTCGGAGCATATCTCGTCCTGGTCGAGGCTGACAATCCAGCCATCGGAAATCTTCTCGAGTGCGAAGGCGAACTGCGGGCCGGGGCCTTCCCATTTGCGTTGCAGCACTTCGGCGCCTGCGGCCTGCGCGATGGCGACGGTGGCATCGGTCGAGAACGAGTCGACGACCAGAATCCTGTCGCAGAAGGCCAGAGACCCGAGACAACGGTCGAGGAGGCGTTCTCCGTTGTAGGTGAGGACAAGGGCCGTGATCGTCGGGCGCATCGCTTTCTCCCGTTGGGCATCGGTGGCGTGTGGCATCATCGCCTGCGGAACATGCTGCATGGTGGTCGTGCGTGTCCCCGTCCGGCAGGCTTCGACTGTCGTGCAGCAGCAGTCGAAGTGGGCACGGAACACTGTCCCGTCTGCCGCGGCTGTTCAGTGGCAGGGGCGTTGCCGTGTCCTGTCAGCGCAGCGCATTCTGCCATTATCGCTCAAAAAAAGGGGGTCTTGCGACCCCCTTTTCGATCTAGCACAGTCCGGCGGGTTACTCCGCGGCCTCTTCGGCAGCGGCGTCCTCGCCAAGCTGGAAGCGGACAAAGCGGGCAACGCCCAGATTGTCGCCCACAGCCTTGCTGGTCTGCTTCAGCAGTTCGGCAACGGTGGTCTTGTCGTCGCGGATGTAGGGCTGCTCAAGCAGACAGGCTTCCTTGAAGAACTTCTTCACGGCACCCTCGGCGATCTTCTCGACGATGTTCTCGGGCTTGCCTTCTTCAAGGGCCTTCTGGCGGTACACTTCGCGCTCACGGGCGATGAGGGCGGGGTCGACCTTGTCGGCGCTCACGGCAGCGGGGTTGCTGGCCGCAATCTGCATGGCCACGTTCTTGGCGCATTCCAGGAAGGTGGCTTCGGCAGCGGTGGCGGCCTTCTCGCAGGTCATCTCCACGAGAACGGCAATCTTGCCGTTGGAGTGGAGGTAGCTGCCGATGAAGCCCTCACCGGCGACGTTCATCTGCGCGGTGCGGCCGGAGCCCATGTTCTCGCCAAGGGTGGCGATGATGTCGTTGATGGCGGTCTGGGCCGATTCGTCGAGGGCACCCTTGGTGGCAACCTGTTCGGCAAGCTTGCCGGCCAGTTCGACGAACTTCTCGTTGCGCGACACGAAGTCGGTCTCGCACTTGAGTTCGGCAAGGCCTGCGGTCTTGCCGTCGGCAGACACGAAGCAACCGACGAGACCTTCAGAGGTGGCACGACCGGCCTTCTTGGCGGCCTTGGAAAGACCCTTCTGGCGCAGCCAGTCGACGGCCTTGTCCATCTCGCCCCCGCACTCTTCAAGGGCCTTCTTGCAGTCCATCATGCCAGCGCTGGTCTTCTCGCGCAGTTCCTTGACCATGGAAGCAGTTATAGCCATTGGGCGTTCTCCCTTTCTCGTCGTGGTTACTCGGCGGCGGCTTCTGCGGCCTTGGGCTCGCTGGCCTTCTTCAGTTCCTCTTCGGCGTCCTGACCCTTGCGTTCCTTGCGGAGGGCGTCGCCTTCGAGGCAGGCGTCAGCGATGGCGGCGACGAAGAGCTTGATGGCGCGGATGGCGTCGTCGTTACCGGGGATGACGAAGTCGATGAGGTCGGGATCGCAGTTGGTATCGGTGACAGCCACGATTGGGATGCCGAGCTTGCGGCATTCCTTGATGGCGATGTCTTCGCGGTGGGGGTCGATGACGAAGGCGAGCTGGGGCAGCTTGTCCATGTCCTTGATACCGCCGAGGGTCGCCAGAAGCTTGTCCATTTCGCGCTGGAGGCGAAGGATTTCCTTCTTCTGGTAACGGTTGACGGTGCCGTCGGCGAACATGGCCTCAAGCTTCTTCAGACGGTCGATGCTCTTCTGGATGGTGAAGAAGTTGGTGAGCGTGCCGCCCATCCAACGGTTGGTCACGTAGAACTGACCGGCGCGACCGGCTTCGGTGGCCACGGCTTCCTGCGCCTGACGCTTGGTGCCGATGAACATCACGCGGCCGCCGTTGGCGACGGTGTCGACCACCTTGTCATGGGCGACGCGGAACATCTTCACGGTCTGCTGAAGGTCGATGATATGGATGCCGTTACGGGCGCCGAAGATGAACGGACGCATCTTGGGGTTCCAGCGGCGGGTCTGGTGGCCGAAGTGGACACCCGTCTCCAGCATTTGCTTCATGCTGACGTAAGCCATTGTAGACTCCTTCAGAAAAGGGGGTTTTGCTTCCACCCCGGCCATGGCCCTCAAGCCCGCCCGTGCGGGCACCCCGGGCCGAAACCGGAGTGTGCTTGATATGAAAAGCAGGGTTGCATACCTGATATGCGCGCGGGATGCAAGTGCGCGATGCGGAAAAAAGCGGGCATGGGGCAGAGACCCGGTGCCGGGCTTGACGGCTGTGGCGCGCTGGCACAGGCGCCCCGTGGCGTCTTGTCGGGGGGGGGCTGCCTTCACCGCGGGGTGTCCGGCAGGGCGGCTTCACGCTACGGTCGCGTGTCTTCGTGGCAGACGGCCCCGGAGACCGCCCCCCTGCGCCGTATCTACTGGAGGGGGGTATCTCCGGTGGCGTCTTCGTCGGCGGGGATGACGGGGTTGGTCAGCAGTCCCACCTCGTCGATTTCGACGCGGACCTCGTCACCGGCGTGGATGGGGCCGATGCCTTCGGGGGTTCCGGTCAGCACCAGGTCTCCGGGCAGCAGTGTCATCACGCGGGAGATGGAACTGAGCAACTCGAAGGGGTGAAACAGCATGTCAGCGGTGTTGCCCTGCTGACGGACGTCACCGTTCACAACGGTGCGGAGGGTGAGGTTGCCGGGGTCTTCGAGTGCCGTCTCTATCCACGGTCCCACGGGGCAGAAGGTGTCGTACCCCTTGCATCGTCCGAACAGCCCGTCACGCTTCTGGATGTCGCGCGCGGTGACGTCGTTGGCGCACGTGAAGCCGAAGATGTGCTCGCGTGCCTGTTCCGGGGTGATGTTGCGGCATTGCTTGCCCACCACCAGTGCGAGTTCGCCCTCGTAGTCTACGCGACCGACGGCAGGGGGAAGGACGATGGGCTCGCCCGTGCCGATGATGGCAGTGGGGGCCTTGAGGAAGAACACCGGTTCGTCGGGGACGTCCATGCCCAGTTCGCCTGCGTGCCCGCGGTAGTTGAGACCCACGCAGACGACCTTGGAAGGCGCGACCACTGGCAGGAGCGTGATTTCGCTCAGCGGGATGGGGGCTTCGTACCCCAGTTGCCGGTTGAGGCACACCACGCCGTCGTCCTGAAGGGCGGCGAAGAAGACGCTGCCGCGATGGCGGACTCTGATGACGCGCATGTGAACCTCCGTGGGGCGCAAGCCCCGCTAGATGGTTGTGATGACGGGCACCACGATGGGGTCCCGCTCGAGCACCTTGCGGAAGAAACGACGCAGTGCGGAGCGTATGCGGTCTTGCAGGCGTTCCGTCTCACCGGGGGGGATGTTCTCGAAGATGTCGAGGACGATGCATTTGGCGTCTTCGAGCACATGGTTGTAGTGCTGCTCGAAGACGAAGCCCTTGGAGAGCATCTCCGGTCCGTGGAGTACATCCCATGTCACCTCGTCCACGACGAGCACCACGATGACCATGCCCTCGCCGCCGAGGATGTGGCGTTCCTTGAGCACCGAGTGTCCCACGTCGCCTACGCCCTTGCCGTCCACGAGTATGGATTCCACATGGATGCGTTCGCCGAGGCGCACCCCTTGCGGAAGCAGGGTGAGCGGGGCGCCGTTCTCGAGGATGAAGGCGCGCTCCGGAGCGACGCCACATTCCTGCGCGAGGCGCGCGTGCTTGACAAGGTGGCGGTATTCGCCATGCACGGGCACGAAGCACTGCGGGCGCATCGTCTCGATCATGGCGCGCAACTCGTCGCGATGGGCATGACCGGAGGCGTGGATGGCCCGGAACTTGTCGTAGTACACCTCGGCCCCGAGGCGGTATATCTGGTTGATGAGCCGGGTGATGGCGCGGGCGTTGCCGGGGATGATGCGTGACGACATCACCACCGTGTCGCCTTCATGGATGGTGAGGTGCTTGTGTTCACCCATGGTGATGCGTGACAGGGCGGAGAGCGGCTCTCCCTGTGAGCCTGTCACCAGCAGGACCATGTCGCGGTCGGCCACGGGGGGCAGTCCTGCCGCATCCATGTGCAACGCGGGGGGAACGCGCAGGAAACCGTGCTCTCGTGCGAGTTCGATGTTCGTCATGAGGCTGCGCCCGCTCACCACCACGGTTCGGCCGAACTCCGCCGCAAGGTCGAAGACCTCCTGAATGCGCTGGATGTGGCTCGAGAACAGCGTGATGACGATGCGCCCCTGCGCCTCGGTGAAGATGTGCCTGAAGCTGGAGAGTATCTCGCGTTCAGGCAGGGAATGGCCTTCACGTTCGATGTTGGTGGAATCGGAGAGCAGCAGCCGTACCCCTTCGTCGCCGGCGAAGCTGCGGAAGAGGTCGAGGTCGGTGCCGGAACCCTCGAGGGGGTGGGGGTCTATCTTGAAGTCGCCGGTATGCAGTACGCGGCCCACCGGGGTTTCGACACCCACGGCGTACCCTTCGATGATGGAGTGGCATACGGGCAGGAAATGGAAGGTCATGTCACCGAGGGCAAGCGGCGTTCCGGGGGTGACGGGGACGAATTCCACCCTGTCGGCCAGCCCGTGCTCTCTCAGTTTGTGCTCTACGAGTGCCAGCGTGAAACGCGACCCGAATATGGGGATGCCGCGCAGGTGCGGCACAAGCCACGGGAGCGCACCGATATGGTCTTCATGCCCGTGCGTGAGGATGATGCCCCGCACCTTGTCGCGCTGCTGGAGAATATAGTCGAACCGCGGGATGACCACGTCCACCCCGAGGTGGTAGTCGTCCGGGAACATGAGCCCGCAGTCGATGAGGACCGTGCTGTCTGCGGTGGACCAGACCTGGCAATTGAGGCCGATTTCGCCAAGCCCGCCTAGGGGGGTGATGGTGAAGTGGGGGGCGTGTTCCGCCATGGTGCAGCTACTCCGGTGTGACGGGGGCCGACGTCGCGTGACGCCGGGGCATGATGAGGCAATCTCTACTAGCTACAGTAAAAGACGTCTCGTCACAAGGGTATGCGGCTGCTTCATGTGATGTGAGACGGAACGTCATGCGGGCGGACACATGGCGAGGTCGTCGGAGGCCATGGCCCGGCGGCGTCCCGTTTTTTCGGGCTGGCGTCTTCCGACGGGGAGGGGCGGTCGTGTCGCGAGATGCCGGTGGTCTGATGGGCCACGGCAGGAAAAGGCGGGAAGGGAAAATGGGTGGCGGCTACTATGGTGGAGTCTGTGGCGAGGACCTGCGCCGCACCATGGCGCCGTGCCCTCGCGTCGTACCATGGTGCCATGGTCTGGCGTCGTAGGGTGGGCCTTGCTCGCCCTTCCGTCCCGGGCGGGCCGTGCCTCACAGGGAACGGCCCGTCCGGGCGTCGGGGGGTGCCGACAGTCAGGTTCTGGCGAACTGGTCTTCGCGGCGTCGGGCGCAGGCGATGCACAGTCGTGTCGTGGGTACCGAAAGAAGGCGTTGTACCCCGATGGCGTCGCCGCATTCGTCGCACCAGCCGAATTCCTCGTCGTCCGTGCGGGCTAGGGCCGTACGCAGAGAGCGCAGACGCCCCTTGAGCTGTTCGATGTTGGCGCGCTGTTCGGCCATGGAGAACACCTGACGGTGCTCCACATCATCCACCGTGAGGATGTCGTTGCTCATGGCGTTGATGGCGGCTTCGGTCTGGTCGATGTCCTTGCGCAGGTGTGCCCGTACGAGGGCTACGGCCTCTTCGGGTGACTGGATGGTCTGTGTCATGTCTCATACTCCTTGATGAAAAAGTCAGGGTGAAAAAAAAGCCCCCTTGCTCCTGAGGTGGAGAGGGGGGCTGTGGTGCTGCGATGCAGTGGTGCAAGGCTGCTAGAGCGGACTTCCCTTCTCCCGTGATGCATGGCGGACGTGCCGATGCGTGCACGACTCCCAGTCGAGAGTCGTCCCCATCGAGGCGTCTATGCGTATGCCGCATGAGCGGAAGATGATGGTCGTCGTATACATCGTACGTCTTGCCCTACATGTCCGATATGGAAAGGATGACCCATTTGCTGCCGTCGTCGTCGAGGCGGAAGGTGACTATGCCCTTCGCGCCACAGGCGTGACATTCGACGATGCGCTTGCAGATGCCTCTGCGTTCTTCAAGCCAGCGTGTCTCTGTGCGGCCCATGCCACACCTGTTGCAGCTGAAGAGCGGCGCGACGTTGGTCTTGTGCAGCGTAAGCCGGTCAACGGAAAATGGAGCGTTGGCTGCCACGTTGACCGTTGCAGTCGTGTTGGACATTTCTTCCGTTTCTGCCATGTTACACTCCGTAAATGAAAAAACAGCCACCTTCCGCCTGGAGGGTGGTTCTGTATTCGTTGTGCGGTCTTCACCACGTCGATGGAAGAGGCTTACCATCCCCACGACGACTGGTCAACGCCCCGTCATGGGGATGGGCGAGTCCTCGTCAGTGGGGTGGGGGGCGGGTATAGCGATTGCCCCTTCGCATGGGTACGCTTGCGAATGCTGGTTGTCCGCCGGATGCCTGTTGGTTGCCCGCGGGATGCTGCGGGATGTCGTCTGACGCCAGCCTGATGCCAGCCTGATGCCGGAAGTCGGAAGAGTGACGACGTAGCAGATGAGGTCCTTTCGCAGTCGCTTTCACGCTTGAAAGGGGCGGGGTACGGCTTGTGCCGCAACCCCGCCCCGCTTGTCTCGTGTAACCGCCCCGGCTGGCGTGGACTTGCCTCGTCAGGGCGACGGCCCCCGGTCTTCGATTCCGGGCCGCCGTGCATGCAGGCCCCGGGCCTGTGCCCTAGGCTTCGGCACGCTCCTTGGCGTGTTCGGCGATGACCTTCTCAGCCACGGGTGGCGGCGCCTCCTCGTAATGGTCGAACTCCATGGTGAACAACCCCTGTCCGCCGGTCATGGAACGCAGGTCGGGGGCGTAGCGCAGTACCTCGCTCATGGGCACATGAGCCTTGATTTCGGTGAGTCCCGCCACAGAGTCGGAACCGAGTACCTTGCCACGACGCGACGAGAGGTCGCCGATGACGTCGCCCATGAATTCGTCGGGTACGGAGACGGTGAGCAGCACCAGAGGTTCGAGAAGGACCGGTTTGACCATCTCCATGGCCTTTTTGAAGGCGATGGAACCCGCGATCTTGAAGGCCATTTCGGACGAGTCCACCGTGTGGTAGCTGCCGTCGTAGAGTTTGACCTTGAAGTCGACCACCGGGAACCCCGCGAGATAGCCACGTGCGGCAGCCTCCTGCACGCCCTTGTCCACGGCCGGGATGTACTGGCGCGGGATGGAGCCGCCGACGATGGCGTCCTCGAAGACATAGCCCGTGCCACGCGGCAGCCCTTCGATCTCGATCCAGCAGTCGCCGAATTGCCCGCGACCGCCCGACTGCTTCTTGTGTCGACCCTGCACCTGTGCCTTGCCGCGCAATGCCTCGCGGTAGGGAATCTTGGGCGTTTTAAGGAGTATCTCGGCCTTGTAGCGGCGGCGGGCCTTCTCGACGGAAAGCTCGATGTGCAGCTGGCCCATCCCCGAGACGAGGATGTCGCTGCTTTCGCCGTCGCGCGAGAGGCGCAGGGTCACGTCTTCGTCAAGCAGCTTGTGCATGGCGGCGAAGACCTTGTCCTCTTCCCCCTTTTCCTTGGGGGCGAGCGCGTAGCTGATGAGTTGCGGCGGAAGCGCGGGTTTCGGCAGCACGAAGGGGGCCTTCTCGTCGCACAGGGTGTCGCCGGTACGGGTGCCCTTCAGTTTGGCCACCGCCACGATGGCACCGGGGCCGAGGGCCTCCTTGCATGGGGTCTGTGTCTTGCCGACCATGAAGGCGAGGCTGCCGAGGCGTTCGGGGTCGCCGGTGGTCATGTTCTTGAGTGTCGATTCGGTGGAGATGGTGCCGGAGAGGATGCGCACCATGTTCAGCTGCCCGGCGAAGGGGTCGGCCAGTGTCTTGAAGACGAAGCAGGCTGCGGGGGCCTCATCGGTGGAGGCCCGTTCGTTGCCCTCGGCGTCGACCCATGCCGGGCGGTCGAGGGGAGAGGGGAAGAGGGCATCGATGGTGTCGAGCAACTGCACGCCGCCCTTGTCCTCAAGCGCCGCGGCCACGACGACCGGGACGAGGTCGCCGGAGAGTACGCCCTTGCGCAGTCCGGCAGCGAGTTCATCGGGCGAGAGCACACCTTCTTCGAGGTATTTCTCCATCAGCGTCTCATCGCTTTCGGCGATGTTCTCGATGGTGGTCTCACGCAGGATGGCGACTTCTTCAGCCAGGTCGTCAGGCACCGGGGCCTCTGTGACCGCCCCGTTCTCACCGAACAAGAGGGCCTTGTCGGCCATGACGTCCACCACGCCCCTGAAGTCTGATGGGCCGCCGATGGGCACGTACAGCAGTACGGGTTTCATGCCCAGCGTGGAGGCAAGGCCGTTGAAGGCCATGTTGAAATCGGCGCGGTCTCGGTCGAGTTTGTTGATGCAGACGATGGCGGGAAGGCTGGCGTCACGCACTGCCTTCCAGAGTTTTTTCGTCAGTGGCCGTACGCCGTCCACGGCGTCGATGACGAAAACGGCGGCATCGACACCTGTCAGCAGGTAGCCGATGTCGCCGATGAAATTCGTGTCGCCCGGAATGTCCACGAGAAAGTGGCGGTTCCTGTTCCACAGCCATGTGGCGAAGGCGGGCTGGATGCTGCCTCGCCGTTTCACCTCCTCCGGCTCGTAGTCGAGGGTTGTCGTTCCCTCCTCGGATCTACCGAGGCGGTTGACCACACCGGCCCGATACAGCAGCATCTCGGCCAGTGAGGTCTTGCCGCAGCCTCCGGTACCTACAAGTGCATAGGTTCTCTGGGTCTCCAACGCTTTGGACATAATCCTCTCCCTTGGTTCTGGTGACTGAAGGGCGACCTGTCTGGCAGGTGGGCAGTGTCCTCACGGGAACCCGCGGCAGGCGGGTACGGAACGTCCTTTGTGGATTTTCCGTTACATACGACATAGAGAGAGGTTACAAAAGATGTCAAGCCCCGCGGCGACCACCGAGGCGCGTCGCGGCCCGGGCTTGCAGGGCGGAGGCACCATGTATGTGAATCTTCTTGCAGGGCTGTTCTTTCTGGTCATCGTGGTCATGCTCATGCGTCGCATGGGTGTCGGGCGAATGAGGCCCGGAAGCGTCATGCGCGAGGAGATGGAACGACGCCGCGCAGAGGCCGAACGCAGTGCCGAGAGGCGATGTCTCTCAGAGGCAGGCCGTGATGCGCTGCCCCCCGTTGCCGCCGCTTTGCGCGAGATGCTCGCCGAAGTGCCCGAAGGACGCAGACCGCGTATGGAGGTTGAGTCGGATGTCGTGGTCGTGCATCTTCCGGACGGGCCGTTGCGGGTGACCTACCGCTTCAGGACCATCGCATTGGGCGGCACGCACGGCGAAGGACGATGCAGTCATGGCGAATGGGTGCTCAGCGATGCCCATGGTGAAGTGGGTGTCGATGAACTCGACACGACGGTGCGGCTTCTGGCGCGGCGTATCGCTGCCGCTGTCGCGTGAGCGTCGAGATTGCCATATGCTATGGCACTTGCTAGGGTCTGTTCGAATGGGAGGGCTCGGGGCTATACGTGTCCCGGGCACCTCGCCAGCTTCATGAGTCCGGCGGATGTATGCGCCGGTAGCATGTGCAGACCCGGTGTGTGCGTTTTCCCGGTCATGACGGCTGGACCTTGAACCGTACCTTCGAACACCATGGGTTGTTCAGTCATGACCGTCAGCCTTGTTTCCGGCAAAGCCGGTGGGCATCAACGAAACCAGTGAGGGGGTATCCCGATGTCAGGTTGCAGCGTCAAGCTTTTCGCACTCTCCACCTGCGTGCACTGCAAGAACACGCGGCGTTTTCTTGAAGACCACAAGGTGGATGTCGATTGCATCTATGTGGACACCCTGCAGGGTGAAGAGCGCAAGCAGGTGGTGGAAGAGGTGAAGAAGCATAACCCCAAGCTGTCGTTCCCCACTGTGGTATGCGCAAACGGCAAGGTGATTGTCGGTTACCGCGAAGATGAACTGAAGGAGGCTCTTTCGTTATGAGCGCACCGGCTACCGCCGAGCAACTCTTCGAGACGTTGCGCAAGTTGCAGGAACCCAAGGGCTATCACTTCAATGCCGACATGGACATGACCATGTCGTTGCTCGAGAATCTCATCGCCACACGTGACAGGTACGGTTACATGGCCTGCCCGTGTCGCCTTGCCAACGGCACCTTCGCGCAGGACAGGGACATCGTCTGTCCCTGCGTGTACCGCGAGGAAGACGTGCGCGAATACGGGGCCTGCTTCTGCGGGTTGTACGTCTCACGCGAATGGAACGAGGGCAAGGTACCGCACGTATTCGTGCCGGAACGTCGGCCTCCGGAGAAAATATTCGGTTGATGTGCCGCGCCTGCATCGGCCCGGTGTCGCTGTCGCGGCGTGCCTGTGGCGTTTGCGTTGGGGGGCATCCGGCTGTTGTGCACGAGCCAGCCTGCATCTTGTCCGCTGGCGCCTGCCCGCCTGTGCCAGTCCGTGCCAGTCCGTGCCAGTCCGTTTTGCCCCCTCCCGTCATGGCCGCCCTGTCTGCATCGTGTCAGCCTGGAGCTTTCGGAGTGCCCGCCCGTGTCTGGCCTTTGTCAACGCGGACGGGCCTTTTCGTCATGGCGCGGGGCGTGGAGGGCGAGTGGTGACCGGATGGTGAGAGCGACCCGCAGGGGCAGGGCGTGACAGGGCACGGCATGTGCTGGAGGCAGAGGCGGCTTGCGCCCCGCAACGGGGATGACCTGTGGCGTGGTGGCTACGCCCACGCCCAGCGGTTCCCGCATGTCCGGCCCCCTCGGCCGCACGGTGGCTATTCCACGTCGAGCAGCGAGGCAGCGTTGGAGAGCAGTTCTTCCATCTCCGCGTCGCAGAAGCCGGTGCGCTGTTGCAGACGGTGGTACTCGTCCGCCGGGTCGTACAGGGGGTAGTCACTGCCGAAGAGGATGCGTTCACGCGGGTGTTTCGCAATGAAACCCTTGAGCGTGGCGTCGTCCATGAATTCCAGCGAACTCGAGGTGTCCACCCACACCTTTCGCCCCGCCAGCGCATCGAGCGCGTACTCCCACTGCATGAAACCGCCGAAGTGGGCGGCGATGAAGCGGGCTTCGGGGAAGAGGTCGAGCAGGTTCGCAAGCTTGTAGGGGCAGGACGGGTTCTTTTCGGGGGGCAGTCTGTCGCCTATGTGGCACAGGAACACGAAGTCGCGTTGCGCTTCTTCGATGATGGGCAGAAGCCTCGGGTCGTCGAGCCAGAAACCCTGAAACTCGGGGTGCAGCTTGAGTCCCTTCACCCCTGCGGCACGTAGCCTGTCGAGTTGGCTTTGCCAGTCGGTGCAGTCGGGGTGCAGCGTCCCGAAGGGGATGACCTCCGGGTGGCGGCCCAGTTCGACGGCAAAGGCGTTGGCGGGGATGACCTGCGCTTCGGCTGTGGCGGCGCACAGGACGACCACGCGGTCCAGCCCGGCACGGCGCGACCGCAGAAGCAGGTCGTCGAGCAGTCCGTTGCCGACGGGTTCGATGCCGTAGTGGTCTTCCAGCTTGGTGATGACTTTGGAGGCTATCTTCGGATGGAAGGCGTGAGTATGTACGTCGAGGAACATGTTGTGGCGGATTACGGCAGGCGAGTGCTTGCGTCAAGTGTCGCGGGCGGCTACCCCATGAGTTCGCGCAGCCATGCGGGCACGGGCACGGGCCGCCCCTCGCGGTTGACGCAGGCGTGTTGCGTCATGCCGTCGGCAAGCAGCCTTTCACGCCCCTCGTCGCGGATTTCGTAGACGAAGGTCAGGGACGCCCGCCCCCATTCGCTGATGCCTGTCCGTATCCAGACCAGGTCGTCGAAGCGTGCAGGGCTGCGGTATCGGCACCGGGCCTCGCGGACGGGAAGCATGACGCCCCGTTCCTCGACAACGGCGTAGCTCATGCCCCGCGAGCGGATGCACTCGCTGCGGGCGCGTTCGAAGTAGTGCAGGTATTCGGCATAGTAGACGAGACCCATCATGTCGGTCTCGCCATAGGAGACACGATGGGCAAGCCATGTATCATTGACGGGAAAGACAGCCACGAGAATCCTCCTTGCAACGCAGGGGTTCTACTCCATAGCGCAGCATATGGCAAAGTGGCCCTTCAGGGGGGAAAGGTCTTCCGGGGGGGGCTGCGAAAACTGTGGCTGCTGGCTGTGCTGGTCGTGCCGGTCGCGCTGACCGCGCTGGCCGGGTGCGCACGGCATGGGGCGCCGCCTGAGGGGACGGTGGTCTCCGCACCCCCGGCGACGGCGGATGAGGCACGTCCTGACGCCACACCCGCCGTACCGTGGGTGGAACTTGAGGGCGACGCCGCACTTGCGGCGGCAGGGTCGCTGGATGCCTCGGGGCAATCGCTGGCCTCATGGCGCGACATGGCACCGGCCATACGGCAGAGCATCGCCTACCTTGAGCGGAAGGACACGGATGGCGTGGCCCTCGACAGGGGCGGGTTGCGCCTCACATGGGGCGACCTGCTGCGCGGGCAGCGCGTCCTGCTGGAAGTGCTGCCCCGTCTCGACACTGAACCGGGCTTGCTGGCCCGTCACTTCAGGTGGCTGCGCCTCGACCCGCCTGCCGCCTTCACCGGCTATTACGAACCGGTGCTGGATGCCGCACGTAAACCGTCCGGGGCCTTGCGCCAGCCTCTCTACCGTGTGCCCGATGACATGAAGAGCCTCGACCTTGGCCTCTTCAATCCCCGCTACGAGGGAATGCGCGTCACCTACCGCATCGAAGGGGGGCGTGCCGTCCCCTATCACGACCGTGCCGCCATCGACGGACGCGGGGCGCTCAGGGGGCGAGGCTACGAACTGGCGTGGGTCGACCCCGTCGACGCCTTCTTTCTTCAGGTGCAAGGGTCGGGGAGACTGCGTTACGCCGATGGCAGCACGACCCATGTCCTCTATGCGGGGCAGAACGGCAGGCCCTATGTCTCCTTGGGGCGCGTGCTGCGTGAGCGCGGGCACCTGCCTGCCGACGGGGTGAACATGGATGCCATCCGCGCATGGCTTGCCGCCCACCCCGAGCGCGCACAGGAGATGATGAACGCCAACCCCAGCTATGTCTTCTTCCGTCTTGCCAAGGACGGCCCCCTCGGCAGCATGGGGCGACCGCTCATGCCGTGGGTCAGTCTTGCCGTTGACAGGTCGGTGATACCCCTCGGGGCCATCACGGCCTTTGCCGTGGACGTGCCGGGCGGCGGTGGTGCCGGGGCTGCATCGCTGCATGGACTGGGCCTTGCGCAGGATACGGGGGGGGCCATCAAGGGGCATCGCATCGACCTGTTCTGCGGTGCGGGCGAAAGGGCGAAGGCTGTCGCCGGGCATCTGGACGCCCGCGGGCAGGTCTGGTTGCTGCTGCCACGCTAGATGCCATACCTATGCCCCCGGTCGTGGAGTGAATGACATCCACGCATTGTCGCGCGGCCTGTCTTCGGCGTGTGCGCTGCGTGGAACGGGATGATGGCGGCCACGGGTGGACGCATCCCCTGCTCTGGTTTTCGAGAACCGGGAGTCTTTTCCGGGGTGCCGCGCCCGAGGTGCACCTTCGAGTCCGGGCTTGGCGGCATGGGAACGGGGCAATCCGAGTCCATGCGGGGCGTTGCCATGGCGAGAGGCGGTGGGGTAAGGTCTGGAGCACGTCGAGAATCGGTTTCAGGAGTCCGCATGTATCGCATACTCATCGCCGACGACGAGCCTGTCGTACGCTACACGCTCGCACTCTATCTCGAAGATGCGGGCTACCGGGTGCTACAGGCTGGCACGGTACGCGAAGCACTCGACCTGTTCGATGCCGAGGGTGCCGACATCGCCTTCATCGACTGGCACATGCCGGGTGGGGGCGGGGCAGAGGCGTTGCCCCTGTTCGCCTCGCGCGCGCCCACGTTGCCTGTGGTGGTCGTCTCGGGCACCAACAACGTGAGCGATGTCATCCGGGCGTTGCAACTTGGCGCGTGGGATTTCATGACCAAGCCCATCGTCGACCTCGCCATGGTGGAACAGACGCTGGAACGTTGCCTTGTCAGGGCGCGGCTTCTGCGGGACGAAGGACGCCTTCGCGAACACCTTGAGGAGCAGGTGCTGCAACGTTCGCGCGAACTTGAGGAGGCCAACGCCCAGCTGCGCCGTGAGATAGCCGAACGGCGCGACTTCGAAGCGGCACTCGGCGAGAGCGAAGCCAGATTCCGCCAGCTTGTGGAGAACATCCACGAACTCTTCTGGGTGCGCGATGTGTTCACGTGGCGGCTGCTCTACATCAGCCCCGCCTGTGAGACCCTCTTCGGCGTCTCTCCCAAGCAGGTGATCGAAAAACCCGAGCTTCTGCATCACTTTCTCGCGCAGTCGAACCGCGAGAAGTTTGTGGAAGAGTTGTTGCAGACCGTGCGGGCGGGTGATGTCTTCGATGCCGAGGTGCAGGCGTGGGGGGCGCATGGTGATGATATGGTCTTGCGGGTGCGGGCGTTTCCCGTGCGTGATGCTGCGGGCCACATCTACCGTGTGGCGGGCGTCGCCGAGGATGTGACGCAGCGGCGGCAGGCAGAGCGTCGCATTCTCACGTCACTGCGGGAGAAGGAGATCCTGCTCAAGGAAGTGCACCACCGGGTGAAGAACAACCTGCAACTGGTGGTGAGCCTGCTCAACCTTCAGGCGTCGTCGGTGTACGATGTGCGCGACCGTGCGCTGCTTCTCGACAGTCGCAACCGCATCGCGTCCATGGCGCTGGTGCACGAGGAGCTCTACAGGTCCGACGACCTGTCAGGAGTCGATTTCGCCGACTACCTGCCACGTCTTGCCCGCAAGTTGCAATCTGCCTTCGTGATCGATGTGGAACTCGACCTTCAGCTTGACGTGGCTCCTGTCATGCTACCCGTGGACATCGCCATCCCCTGCGGGCTGATTCTCAACGAACTCATCGCCAACGCACTCAAGCACGCGTTCGCGGAACGTGGGCACGGCAGGCTTTCCGTGTCGTTGCAATGTCAGGGCGGGCGAGCCGTCCTTGCCGTGGCAGACGATGGCGTGGGGCTGCCTGCACCGTTCGAGGCACTCGGTGAGCGGACTCTGGGGGTGCAGCTGGTACGTAGCCTCGTGCAGCAGCTGGGAGGCGAGTTGCGGCAGCAACCCGGCCCCGGTGCGCACATCGTCATCTCGTTTCCCGTGGGGGAAGTCTAGCGCGGTTGCCGAGGTCGCGGACATGGCGGCAGGCAAGACCAGCCATGGGATAGGCAGGCGGCGGCTTGCGATGACCGAACCTCCCGGATGCGTCTTCAGTCTGCGAGGGCAAGGCGCACGAGTGTCGCCGCTGAATCGATTCGAATCCCGGTCCGGGCTGAGGCCGCTTCACTGAAGGTGGCAATGCCGTCTTGCGGGCCGTCCGGCTTGTGCAGGATGAACGGAACGGGGATGGCCATATGCCTGCCGGTCGCGCAATCTGTGGCGTGGTCGCAGGTGATGAGCAGCGTGGCATCCGGCAGTGCCATGTGAAGCGGGCCGACGACTTCCGCGTCGATGCGTTCGATGGCTCTTCTCTTGGCGACCCTATCAAGCGCGTGGGCATGCAGGTCCGGGGCTTCCACATGCAGGTAGACGACGTCATGCCCTGCGGCAAGGGCTATGGCAGCGCGAGTTTTGGCCCCAAGGTCGGTGTCGATGCCGCCCGTGGCCCCGGCGATGGATGGGGCCGTCATGCCAAGTGCCAGCGCAAGGCCGCGTGCCAGAGGCACGCCACCAGCCAGTGCCCCCGTCTGCCCTGTCGTTTCGGCAAATCCGGGCAGGTCGGGCATGGTTCCCGCACCCCACGGCCATACGGCAAGGTCCATCCGGCTGCGTCTGAAAAGAGCGTTCGCCTCCGTCATGGCGCGGGCCAGACGCGGGCAGTGGCTGTTCAGGTCGGACTGCCCGGTGTCCGGCGTCATGCCGCAGGCGTCCTGCGGCCCGTTGCGCAGGACAGGCGGTTCAGTCCCCGCGCAGAGATGGCGAAACCCCTTGCCGCCCATGAGGCTGTAGCCCTGTGTACCAAGCGCCCTGTCCAGCATTCTCCGGGCCGCAGTCTCTGTGGCGGCGTCAAGGAGTGGTGCTGGGTTGTCGTAGTTGCCCCGCGGGCCAAGACTGACGAGATTGAGTCGCCACACCGTCTCGTGCGGGGCCACGGGGTCGCCTTGGGCGAGGGCCTCTACCGGGCCCCGTGCGATACTGGCAGCGGCTTCGCAACACAGCAGGGCCGAAAGTCCGGCCTCCGACCCCGGCACGGCCCCCGGCTGGATGACATGACAAAGGCCCGCCACGGAGTGGCGGGCCAGAGTGTCGCAATGGGGCGTGTGTGCCGCTGCGAGGGGCGTGACCCCACCCGCCGGAGGCGGCGGGTCGGCCATGCCGTCGATGATGCAGACGACAAGCTTCGCCATCACAGCACGCGGTAGCAGACCGGGTCGGCCGTGAGCAGACCGGCCTGACGAATCTGTTCGATGGCGTCGCGGATGGCGCGTGCCCCTGCCTCATGCGTCATGAACACCAGCGGCACGCCGCGCTTGTCCTGCCCCTTCTGGATGGCCTGCGCGATGCTGATGCCATGGTCGGCCATGGCCCCTGCAAGGTCGCGCAGCACACCGGGATGGTCGGGCACCATGACGCGAACGTAGTA